>Ga0233438_10000609_pt1 | contig 44049 bp, 39 predicted proteins | sample SI_123_September_FD_182720 | JGI IMG/M metagenome (GOLD analysis project Ga0233438, IMG submission 182720) | Seawater microbial communities from Saanich Inlet, British Columbia, Canada - SI_123_September2016_10_MG | ecosystem: Environmental > Aquatic > Marine > Inlet | place: Canada: British...
TGGTATTTCTTGAAATACTTCCTGTTCTATCTTTCGCCTTTAAAAATTCATAAATTGCAGACCAATCTTTTGTTTCTAAAGCAATATAGTTTTCTAATTCATCTTTTGTAACCGTTAATTCATCGGTCCCTTCTATATTATCATTGTTAATAAAAATACCCTTTGCCCCCAAGTTTTTGGCCAATTCTATATCTGTCATTCGGTCACCAATCACAAAAGAATTTTCTAAATCATATGAAGAAGAAATGTAATGAGATAATAAACCTATATTGGGTTTTCGGGTAGGAGCATTATCTTTTGCGAAGGTTCTGTCAATAATTTGCTCTGAAAAAACAATACCTTCTTTTTCAAAAGTATTTACCAAAAAATTATGCACTGGCCAAAAAGTATCTTCTGGAAAACTTTTAGTTCCTAATCCATCTTGATTGGTAACCATAACCAACTCAAAATTCAATTCTTTGGCTATTTTACCAAGATATTGAAATACTTTAGGGTAAAAGGCTAGCTTTTCAAAACTATCTAGCTGATAATCTACAGGAGGTTCTAAAGCTAAAGTTCCATCTCTATCTATAAAAAGTACTTTCTTCATCTATATAAATTTTAAGGCAGTTATTAATTTTTTGTTTTCATCTTTTGTTCCTATTGTAAAACGCAAACAATTTTCACATAGCATCTGATTACTTCTGTTACGAACAACAATTCCTTTATTTAGTAATTGATTATACCGTAGGGTAGCATTATCGACTTTTACCAATAAAAAGTTAGCATCGGATGTATATACTTTGTCTACTACATCAAGTTTTTCTAAGTCTTTAATCAATTGATTTCTTTCAGATGTAATGGCTGTTATTTGGTTGTTAACTTCACCTGTATTTAAGAGTGCTTTTAAAGCAACATCTTGAGTGAGTTGATTTACATTGTATGGAGGTTTAATCTTATTTAAAATTGAAATAATTTCTTGAGAAGCATAACATATTCCTAGACGAATTCCAGCTAACCCATAAGCTTTAGATAAAGTTTGCGTAACTATTAAATTTGGAAATTCATCTAACCTAGCTAACCAACTATCTTCAATAGAAAAATCAATATAAGCTTCATCAATAACTATAATTCCATTAAATTCATTAAGTAATGTTTCTATCCTATTAGCATCAAAACTATTGGCTGTTGGATTGTTGGGTGAGCACAAAAATAAGACTTTGGTATTGGTGTTCTGAACTTTTAACACCTCCTTAGTATTCGGTTGAAAATTATCTAATAACGGAATTGTAATCAACTTAATATCATTCATTTTAGCCAAAACCTCATACATACCATAAGTAGGTGGCAAAACAATTACACTGTCTTCTCTGGGTTCACAGAACACTCTAAATATTAAATCCAATACTTCGTCACTTCCGTTTCCTAAAAGGATTTGATCTTTGGAAACTCCTTTAATTTTAGATAATACTTCTTTAACTAAATTCTGTTGTGGATCTGGATATCTATTTAAACCTGTTTTAAATGGATTTTCATTCGCATCCATAAAAATGAACGCTGAAGACATATCTTTAAACTCATCTCTTGCAGAAGAATAAGCTTCTAATGATTTTATATTTTCTCTAATTAAATTTTTTATTAGCATGATTTCAATTCTTTTAATCTAAGGGTTACTGCATTTTTATGAGCTTGCAAACCTTCAGCTTCTGCCATGAGTTCAATAGAAGGTCCAATATTTTGAATTCCTATTTTAGATATTTCTTGAAACGTAATACTTTTGGTAAAACTATCTAAATTAACTCCTGAATAGGCTTTTGAATATCCATTAGTAGGTAAGGTATGATTGGTTCCAGAAGCATAATCTCCAGCACTTTCAGGGGTGTAATTACCTATAAAAACTGACCCCGCATTGATGATTCCATCAACAAAAAAGTTGTCATTTTTTGTACATACAATAAAGTGTTCTGGGGCATATTGGTTAATTAAATCTAACGCCTCTTCAGAATTTTGCACCAAAATAGATATTGAATTTTCTATGGCTTTTATTGCAATTTCTTTTCTTGGTAGCTCTTCAAGTTGTTTCTTAAGCTCTATGGAAACATTTTCAATGGTTTTCTTTGAAGTACTCACTAGTATTACCTGGCTATCTGCTCCATGCTCTGCTTGACTTAACAAATCAGAAGCCACAAAAGATGGATTGGCAGAATTATCTGCCATTACTAATAATTCACTTGGTCCAGCAGGCATGTCTATGGCTACACCAAATTTAGTAGCAATTTGTTTAGCGACAGTTACAAATTGGTTTCCAGGACCAAATATTTTATAAACTTTTGGAATGGTTTCTGTTCCAAAAGTTAATCCCGAAATCGCTTGAATTCCTCCTATTTTATATATGTTAGTTACACCACAAAGACTAGCAGCATATAAAATTTCATTAGCAATTTTACCTTCTTTATTTGGAGGAGAACATAATAGGACCTCTTTGCATCCTGCAATTTTTGCAGGAATAGCTAACATCAAAACTGTTGAAAAGAGTGGTGCAGTTCCACCAGGAATGTATAATCCAACTTTTTGTATGGGTCTTTTTTCTTGCCAACAAACTACTCCAGGCATAGTTTCTTGATACACCCTTTCAGATTGTTGTGCCTTATGAAATTTTTCAATATTGCTAGCGGCCAATTGAATGGCCTCTTTTAATTCATTAGAGACCTTTTGAACTGCAGTATTAATTTCATCTTCAGTAACAACTAATGAAGAAAGTGAAACCTTATCAAATTGTTTCGTATATTTTCTTACAGCCTGATCACCATTGCTCTGAACATCCTCAAAAACTTTATTAACTGTTGTTTCGATTTCTTTAACCGTTTGTGTGGGTCTTTTTAAAATTTCAGACCATTGAATTTTCCTAGGATATATTATATTTTTCATTACAAGACCATTTTTTCAATTGGACAAACTAAAATTCCCTCTGCACCTTTTTCTTTTAATTCATCAATAATTTCCCAAAACTGATATTTACTAATTACAGAATGAACAGAACTCCATCCTTCTTCTGCCAAAGGCAAAACTGTTGGACTTCTCATTCCAGGTAGAGTTTTTAAAATATCTTGCAATTTATTGTTTGGAGCATTCATCAAAACATATTTAGAATTTCTTCCTTTTAAAACGGATTCGATTCTGAACTGAAATTTATTTAAAATAGATTGTTTTTCATTAGATAAATTAGGAGAGATTGCCAATACTGCTTCAGATTCAAGCAAAACAGCAACTTCTTTTAAATTATTTTTAAATAAGGTGCTACCACTTGATACAATATCACAAATACCATCAGCTAATCCAATATTTGGTGCAATCTCTACAGAACCATTAATGATGTGAATCTCTGTATTGATTCCTTTATCTATTACATATTTTTTTACGGTGTTTGGATAGGAAGTTGCTATTTTTTTATTCGTAAAAAAATCAAAACCTGTGTAGGTTTCATTTTTTGAAATTGCTAAAGAAACTTTACACTTTGAAAACCCAAGACGATGCGTAAATGAAATATCTTCTCCTTTTTCAATCAATACATTTTCACCAATAATAGCAATGTCTACAACCCCATCTTTAAGATATTGTGGAATATCACCATTTCTCAAATAAAAAATCTCTAGAGGGAAGTTTCTAGCCGAAGCTTTTAACTGATCTTTTCCATTATCTATGGAAATTCCACAGTCTTTAATAATTTTAAGGGAGTCTTCATTTAATCTCCCAGATTTTTGAATTGCAATTTTTAATGTAGTCATAATAGTAGTCCGATAGTTCGGTTAATTTTTTTATATAATTTGAGAAATCTTAGGAGTTTTTATAAATGAAAAAACCCGTTTGATTGTCTCAAACGGGTTGTTAATATGTTGAATTTAATCAATACATTTTTACTTCGCCTGAGTCGAATGATAAAAATGATGATGATGATTTTGATTAAATGTCATGTTTCTAATTTGATAAGCAAATTTTGCAATTTTAATTACTATCTACCAAACATTAATATATATATATTTAAATATAAATCCATTTTTATAAGATTCTTATTGTTTAGTATAATAAAATAAATAATATCTAAAATTTTATGAGTAAAATTTAAATATTTGAAATATAATTAGTTTCATATTGAAACAAAAAAATTATATTTGATATTATTAACTTTTAAAAAAACAATATGAAAAAATTATTAACTACGATTATTTTAATGTACACAATGGTGTTATTTGGGCAAAAAGAAGTTTCAATGCACATGTATATTAAAGTTGCTCCTGAACATCAAGAAGAGTTTGAACGACTTGAAATGAATTATTGGTCAAAAGTTGCCCATCAAGAAATTAAAAATGGTAATATGACTGGATGGGGTTTAATGAAAAATACAGGAATGAATGACGATAGTTTAGAGGCTAATTATCTAATAGTAAACACCTTTAAAAGCTTAGAACAGGCATTCTCTGGAAAGGCTAAATGGGATACAAGTATTTTAGGACTAACGGTAAAAGATATTAGTACTGAAAAAATTAGAGAGGTTAAATCTATAAGATGGTATCAAAATGAAAGCTCAATAGATGGGAATAATACAAATTTTACTATTTTTAATTATGCTAGACCAACAAGTGTGTCAGATTTTGTGAATGAAAATAAAAACATCTACAAGCAAATCCACATATCTATGCAAAAAAATACAAAATTAGATAGTTGGGGTGTTCACACTAGAATTCATCCAAAAGGAACAGCTAGTAAAGCATCTATTTTTACTCGTGACGGATTTTCTACACTTCTTGACGCCATGAAATATTTAACTTATAAAGATGAGAATCCATATCAAAAAATGGCTTCAAAATCTAAAATGAGTGAAATTTTACCTAATGGTTTTGGATATACTATAATTAGAGAAACTCTACTCTGGGTAAACTAATAAATAACATGCTAAATAATCCTTCAACCAATTGAAGGATTATTTGATATAATTATTATCCTATTTTTTCTGTTTAGGAATTCCTAATTTACCTACAGATTTAGCAACTAACATAGAAACGGAAGCATCACCAGTAACGTTAACTACTGTTCTGCACATATCTAAAGGCCTGTCTACTGCAAAAATAAGAGCCAAACCTGCTTCAGGAATACCTGCATATCCTAATACACCTACTAACATGACCATACCAGCACCTGGAACTGCAGCAGAACCTATAGAGGCTAATGTAGCTGTAGCAATAATTCCTAATTGTGTGCCAAAAGATAAATCCATACCAAATGCTTGCGCTATAAAAACAGCTGCAACGGCTTGATATAAACTTGTTCCATCCATGTTTATAGTAGCTCCTATTGGTAAAACAAAACTTGCAACTTCTTCTTCTACACCAATATGTTCGGTAACTCTTTCCATAGTTACGGGAAGTGTTGCTGCACTAGAGCTAGTAGAAAATGCCAATAATTGTGCAGGTGAAATAGCTTTCATAAAAAAGCTTGGTCTTTTTTTTGTAAAAACAAAAACTAGGATATTGTAAATAATAATCATAAGGGCGAGCCCTAAAATTACAGTTAAAGCATACCAAGCTAAGGCTTTAAATAAATCTACACTAGGTGATTCTGCTATTAAGGCTGCCAATAATGCAAATACACCATAGGGAGCAGCTAACATAATTAAATCTACCATCTTTAAAATGACTTCATTTAAACCGTCAAAGAAACTTTTAACCGTCTTGCCTTTCTCCTCTGGAATTAAAATTAATCCGATTCCAAAGAAAACAGCAAAGAAAATAACTTGCAGCATATTTCTGTTACTTGTAGCTGCTGAAAAAATATTTTGAGGCACTAAATCAATCAATGCTTGCAATGGGCCGCTTTCCTTTTGCTTTGAAGCTTCCTCCTTATATTTAGTAGTGTTATTACTATATCCATCTACTAATTCTATTCTTGTTTTATCAGAAATAGAATTTCCAGGTTTTACAATATTAACTAGAACTAAACCAATAGAAACAGCAATGACAGTTGTTATGATATAAATAATGATGGTTCTACCACCCATTTTTGATAATTTAGAAATATCTTTTAAATCAGATACTCCCTTAATTAAAGCTGCTAAAATAAGAGGAATGGCAATTAATTTTAAAGAGTTAATAAATATCGTACCAAATGGTTTAATCCAATCTTTTATAAATTCTTTTCCAAATTCAAAATTAGTCATTACAAGAGCAAAGAGAACTCCTAACGCCATACCAATTAATATTTTCCAATGCAGTGCTAGTTTTTTCATTTAAATATTTTATAATTATTTTGTCTTGAAAGATAATTAAAATCCTAATATATATTCTTTTTAATCTTATCTAGTTTTCCCTTTTTTATCATTAAGTAATCCTCTATTTTTGCTCCTAATATTATTTTAAATGGAGAAATTAAAAGCACGTTGGGGTATTACTTCAAATATTCAAATAGTTCTAATTTTTATTGTTTTTGCTATAAATGGCTCTTTTGCAGCTTGGGTTGCAGAACCTGTAATGTCTCTACTAGGAATTTATAAAACATCCATAAGTGTTTACATATATTGGCCCATAAGGATAATAATTATTTTTCCTATATACCAATTAACACTTCCTTTAGTTGGTTTCTTATTTGGTCAATTTAAGTTTTTCTGGAGTTTTGAGGAGAAATTTTTGAGTAGAATTGGTCTTGGCTTTCTATTCAAAAAAGAAAAATAATCTATGAATTTTGAGGTTTTTTTAAATAATATAGAGGTTTTAAAAAATACTCAATTGCCGGGTATTGAAGCTCAATTTAAATTAGCTCCAAAAATGCGTTTGGAATACAACGCAAAAAGAATTGAAGCCAATAATCCAAAAATTGCTGCTGTTTTAGCACTTTTTTATCCAAATGACAAGAATACAGTTTCCTTACTACTTACAAAAAGAGCAAAGTATAATGGTACTCATTCAGGTCAAGTAAGTTTTCCAGGAGGAAAAGTTGAAAAATCAGATCTCAATCTCAAAGAAACTGCACTCAGAGAAACTTTCGAAGAGGTAGGTATTTTACAAGAAAAAATTGATATTGTACGAGAGATTACAGAGGTTTATATTCCTCCTAGTAATTTTTCAGTCACTCCTTATATTGGTTTATTAAATAATAAGCCATTATTTAAAGTAAATTCTGAAGTTGCTAAAATTATTGAGATTCCATTTTCTGATCTACTAGATGATTCTAGGTTAGCAAGTATCTCAATTACAAATTCTTATATGAAAGAAACTTCTGTACCATGTTTTAATTTTGATGGTTCAATTATATGGGGAGCTACAGCAATGATATTGAGTGAAATTAAAGAGCTATTAAAAAATATGAAACCATAAATTCTTTCGTACTTTAGCAAGTATTTATTAAAACAACTAGAACGAATGCCTTTATTTAAAAAGAATCCTTTTGGTCATATTTTATGGATTAAAAAAATGCTGATCAGAATTCTTGGTGTTATTTCACACAGCCGTTATAGAAGTTTTAATAATTTACAAATTGAAGGTTCTGAAGTTTTAAGAAATATTCCGGAAAATAATGTTCTTTTCATTTCTAATCATCAAACATATTTTGCAGATGTTGCAGCTATGTTTCATGTTTTTAATGCATCTCTAAAAGGTAGAGATGATAGTATTAAAAACATTGGATACATATGGAACCCAAAACTAAACTTATATTATATCGCTGCAGGGGAAACTATGCGTTCAGGTATATTACCAAAAATATTTGCTTATACTGGCTCAGTATCTATAGATAGAACCTGGAGAAGTGCTGGTGAAAATGTAAATAGACAGGTGAAAATGTCGGATATTTCAAATATAAGTAAAGCTTTAGATGATGGGTGGGTGATTACATTTCCTCAGGGCACAACTACGCCTTTTAAACCTATTAGAAGAGGAACTGCACATATTATCAAAACCTACAAACCCACTGTAGTTCCAATAGTTATTGATGGATTTAGACGTTCTTTCGATAAAAAAGGTTTGATGATAAAAAAAAGAAATGTACTTCAATCAATGGTTATAAAAGAACCACTAAAAATCGATTATGAAAATGATGAAATTTCCGATATTGTTACTAAAATTGAATATGCCATAGAACAACATCCTTCTTTTTTAAAGGTTATTTCTACAAATGATTATGCTGAGCAAGAAGAAGAATTGAATAAGCAACGTAAATTTTGGAACATTTAAATTATATTTTAAATATTATAATATAAACTTATAGTTTTTACTATTTTTATAGTAAATTCTTATAAATGACTATTACACAATTAAAATATGTCCTTTCCGTAGCTGAACATAAAAATTTTACTGTAGCGGCAGAACATAGTTTTGTCACACAACCAACTTTAAGTATGCAAATTCAAAAGCTAGAAGATCAATTTGATATTCAGATATTTGATAGATCGAAAAAGCCTATTGAATTAACTGACATTGGCAAAAAAATTGTTGAACAAGCCAAAATAATAGTTAATGAAAGTAATAGAATAACGGATATCGTACATCAACACAAAAGATATGTTGGAGGTGAATTTAGGTTGGGAATTATCCCTACGGTTATGCCAACATTATTACCCATGTTCTTGAGTAACTTTACAAAAAAATATCCAAAAGTAAAATTGATTATTGAAGAATTAACTACAGAAGAAATTATTAAGAAGATACTTGATAATAATTTAGATGCAGGGCTAACAGCTACTCCTCTTGAAAATGAATTCATAAAAGAAAGCCCTCTTTATTATGAACCCTTTGTTGGCCTAACACCGCAAGAACATCGTTTGTATAAAAAAAATCAAATTGAAATTGATGATTTAGAAATGGAAGATATTTTATTACTCGAGGATGGACATTGTTTTAAAGATAATATTATTAATCTCTGCAGAAATTACAAAATCAATAATAATAAAGGTTTTCAACTTGAAAGTGGAAGTTTTGACACGTTAATAAAACTATCAAAAGAGGGATTAGGAATGACTCTTCTTCCCTACTTACACACCCTAGATTTAAATGAAAAAGATAAGACTTTATTGAAAGAATTTAAGTCTCCAAAACCAGCCAGAGAGATTAGTTTAATATATCACAAAACACAATTAAAAATTCAATTAATTGAAGCTTTAAAAAATACAATTGACGGTGTTGTTAGGGGAGCAATTTCTTTTAGTGATGTAGAAATTGTAAGTCCTTTGAAAAATAACTAAGTTTAACTTTTATACATTTTTTCTCTTAATTCTTTTACCTTAGTATCATTTAAATACTCGTCAAAAGTTGAATATCTATCTATAACACCATTAGGTGTTAATTCAATAATTCTGTCAGCAACTGTTTGCGCAAATTCATGATCATGTGTTGAAAACAATACTGTTCCAGAAAAGTTAATTAGTGAATTATTTAAAGCTTGAATAGATTCTAGGTCTAAATGATTAGTTGGTTCATCTAATATTAAAATATTGGCCCTTTTCATCATCATTTTAGAAAGCATGCATCGTACTTTTTCCCCTCCAGAAAGAACATTACTTTTCTTGAGAGCTTCTTCACCTGAAAAGATCATTTTACCAAGAAATCCTCTTAAAAACACTTCTTCTCTTTCTTCTTCAGTTTTAGCATATTGTCTTAACCAATCTACTAGGTTAAGACTTCCATCTTTAAAATAAGATGAGTTGTCGAGTGGCAAATAGGATTGTGTAGTAGTTACACCCCAATCAAATTTTCCAGAATCAGCAACAGTATTTCCTGCTATTATTTCATAAAAAGCTGAAATTGCTTTAGAATTCTTTGAAATCACAGCCACCTTATCACCTTTGTTTAAGTTTATATGAATATCATTGAATAAAAGACCTTCTGAATTTGATTTTGAAAGTCCATCAATATTTAAAATTTGATCACCTGCCTCTCTTTCACTTTTAAAAATGATTGCAGGATATCGTCTACTAGAAGGTTTAATATCATCTACATTTAATTTTTCGATCATTTTTTTTCTACTGGTCGCCTGTTTTGATTTTGCAACATTAGCAGAAAAACGTCTTATAAAATCCTCTAACTCTTTCTTTTTATCTTCTGCTTTTTTATTTTGTTGAGCTCTTTGTTTGGCTGCTAGTTGGGAAGATTCATACCAAAAAGTATAATTGCCCGAATAATGATTTATTTTACCAAAATCAATATCTGAAATATGAGTGCAGACTGCATCTAAAAAGTGACGGTCATGGGATACAACAATGACTGTATTATCAAAATTTGCTAAAAAATTTTCTAGCCAAGCTATTGTTTCAAAATCTAAATCATTTGTTGGTTCATCCATGATTAATACGTCCGGATTACCAAATAAAGCTTGAGCTATTAAAACTCTTACCTTTTGTTTACCATCCAATTCGCTCATTAGAGTGTAATGCAAATCTTCTTTAATTCCTAAATTAGAAAGCATAGCAGCTGCGTCAGAATCTGCATTCCAACCATTCATTTCTTCAAAAGTTACCTGTAGTTCACCAATTTTATCAGCATTTTCATCTGAATAATCTGCATACAATGCATCTATTTGAGATTTAATTGCAAAAAGATCTTTATTACCCATTACAACTGTTTCTAGAACAGGAAATTCATCAAAAGCATAGTGATCTTGTGTCAATACTGACATTCTTTTACCTGCTTCTAAAGACACATGACCTGAAGTAGGCTCCATTTTCCCCGAAATTATTTTTAAAAAAGTAGATTTACCTGCACCATTTGCACCTATAACACCATAACAATTTCCGTTTAAAAATTTTGTATTTACTTCGTCGAATAATATACGTTTACCAAACTGAACTGATAAATTTGAAACTGATAACATTTTTAATTTTTCTTAAATTCCGTGCAAAAATAGTAAATACATTTATGTTTTGACTTAAAAATAAGGGATGATTAATCATAAAAACATTGATTTTGAAATTTAGATTGAATGCTCTGTTTTAACAAGCTATTAACAAGTTTCACTAAATTAGATATGTATTTTTGTGGAAGAATGAGGGTATATTCAAAATTTAGTCAATCAATTACTTTGTTAATATTGGTAATCATTACCGTATTACTTGGATGTAACAACGCTCCAGTTTGTAATAGTACTTATTTTGGTGGTAAAATTATAAATCCCAAATCTAATTGTATCATCTTATTTGAAAATGAAATTCCTGTAGATACTTTTTATTTAGATAAAAATAACACCTTCTTAGGGGAGATACCTACTTTACAAGAAGGTTTATTTAATTTTAAACATGGTAATGAACAACAATATATTTATCTAGAACCCAAGGATAGTCTTTTAATTAGGTTAAACACTTGGAATTTTGATGAAACTTTGGTGTTTAGTGGTATAGGTGCTGAAAGAAATAATTTATTAATCGATAGTTTTTTAGAATCTGAAAAAGAAAGAAAAATTTTTTACGAATATTATGATTTACCTCCCTCTGAATTTAGTACCAAAGTTGCCCAAGTAGAAAAAGTTAAATTAGATAGATATAATAATTACATTAAAAGTCATCCGGAAGAGTCTGATAAATTTAACAACATTTTAAAGACAGCACTAACCTTTCCATTATATTCAAAAATAGAAAATTATCCGTTAGCCCACTCCGCTAGAATAAACGATAACGAACATTCTAACATAAGTGAGAATTTCTACAAACATAGAGAGTACATTTCTCTTGATAATGATTCTTTAATGTTTTTCTATGCCTACAGAGATTATGTACTAAGCAATCTATATAATAAAGTTAATTCTCTTGGATATGATCTTAATTCAGACGAATTTACAGTAAATCTTCTAAAAGCAATATCTACAGAATTAAATGATGAAAACTCTAAAAACTCTATGTTGAGAAAAATTTTCATCAGACATTTTTACTGGAAGTCTTCAAGAAATATTAATAAAAATATTGTAAATACATATCTTGATCTATCCACAAATTTACAGGATAAAAAATTAATAGCTAATTTGACTTCTGATGTTAAAAAAATTGAAGAAGGGGTAGTTATCAATAATTTCAATATTATAGATTATAACAAATCACCAAAATCAATAAAAAAGTTAATCAAAAATCAAAAAAGTGTTTTATACTTTTGGAATCCTGAGTATTTAGGAAAAGACTTTATAGCAAGTAGAATTAAATACTTATCTAAAAAATATCCCGATTTAAAATTTATAGGTGTTAAAATTGCTGGAAATAATAAAGACAGAATTTTAAAATTAGATATTAAATCCCAATATTATTTAGAATCCAGTAGTAAGGCTAGTTCATTCTTAACCAGTAAATTACCCAGAACTATTTTAATAAATAAAAAAGGTGTAGTCATCAATTCTTATGCATCACTATCTTCAAGAAATATTTTTAATCAAATAGAAGAATTAGCAAACAACTAAATTACAGTAGGCTTTATTTTATTTATGGTACATTTGCACGATTTTTATTGAAAATAATATTCTTCAAAAATCAAGTCGTAATATAAATTAGGATTTACAGGTGGGCGTCTGTGGATCGAAAAAACACAGTATGTCAACATTTTTAGAATTAGGTTTAAAAGAACCTATCAACAAAGCATTAACAGATTTAGGATATGAAAAACCAACTGTTATTCAAGAAAAAGCTATTCCACAAATCATAACCTCAACTGACGATTTAAAAGCTTTTGCACAAACAGGTACTGGTAAAACAGCTGCATTTAGTCTTCCAATATTAGAATTGGCCGATGATACTAAGAAAAACACTCAAGCTATCATTTTATCACCAACAAGAGAATTAGCTGTTCAAATTGGTAATAACATCAAAGAATTTGCCAAATACATGCCAAATATAAAGGTAGTTACGGTTTATGGAGGTGCTAATATTGAAGAACAAATAAGAGGATTGAAAAGAGGAGCTCAAATTGTAGTTGGAACTCCAGGAAGAACTGTAGATTTAATAAATCGAAGAGCCTTAAAGCTAGGAAATATTGAATGGCTCGTGCTAGACGAAGCAGATGAAATGTTAAATATGGGATTCAAGGATGAGCTTGATAAGGTACTTGATGCTACACCCGAAACAAAACAAACGTTACTGTTTTCAGCTACTTTTCCAAGAGAAGTTGAAGCAATTGCTAGGAACTACATGACAAAACCTGTAGAAATTACTTCAGGTCAGAAAAATACAGGATCTGATGATGTAAGTCATGAATATTATCTAGTAACTGAAAGAACTCGTTATCAAGCTTTGAAAAGGATTGCCGATTTAAATCCAAATATCTACGCTATTATCTTTTGTAGAACTAGACGAGAAACTCAAGAAGTTGCCGATAATTTAATAAAAGACGGATACAATGCAGACGCTCTGCACGGTGAATTATCTCAAGCACAGCGTGATTCTGTAATGGGTAAATTCAGAAAGAAAACTGTTCAAATATTAGTGGCTACAGATGTTGCTGCTCGTGGTTTAGATGTAAACAGTCTAACACATGTTATCAATCATAAATTACCAGATCAAATAGAAAACTATACCCATAGAAGTGGTAGAACTGGTAGGGCTGGAAAGACAGGAATTTCTATTGCTTTAGTTAGCAATAAAGAAAAAGGAAGAATTGGGGCCATAGAACGTATTATTAAGAAAAAGTTTGTTCAAGGGAAAGTACCCAGTGGAAAAGAGATTTGCCAAAATCAATTAATGCATTTAATTGACAAAGTAAATGCTATTGAAGTAAAACAAAGTGAAATTGAAGATTTCTTACCTAGCATCTATGAAAAATTAGAGGGATTAAGTAGAGAAGAGTTAATTCAGAAATTTGTTTCATTAGAATTTAACTCCTTTCTCTCTTACTATGAAAATGCAAGAGATTTAAATGATCTATCTTCAAAGGACACTGGAAGAAATGGCCGAGGTTCAAATGAAAATATGACTCGTTTTTTTATAAATATTGGTAGAAAAGATAGCCTAAACCCTGCGAGGTTAATAGGACTTATAAACGATCAAAAAATTACTGATAATATAGAAATTGGTGCTATAGACATTTTAGACACCTTTTCATTTTTTGAAATCGATAAAAAATTTGAAGAGCAAACATTAAATTCTTTTTCTGAAAATCAACCTGAGTTTAGTGGTAGAGGAGTAAATATAGAAATTACTAAAAAAGAACGTGGCGGTGGAAGAACACGCGGAGGTAAAAGACCATTTGGTAATAAAGATGGTGGTGGTTTTGGTAGACGTAGAAATTCAGAAAAATCATCTGGAGGTAGAAGAAGTGAAAACAACAATAAGAATAAAAGCTCAAGCAGACGAGGCGGTGATAGACCAGACAGAAACTCTAACAATGACAGAAAGCCATCTGGCTTTGGAAGAAAAAGAAGAGAAAGAAGATAATTTTATAAAAAAATCTCATCAGAATATTGATGAGATTTTTTTGTGCTAATTTGATATTATCTGCAATGAAAATTTTATTTTTTCTATTCCTGCATCATTGTAGTAGCAATCTTTTTGTAAGTGCCATTTTCCAATAATTCTCTGATTGCAGTAAATGCTTCAATAGTTTCATCTATGTCAACTTGTGTATGTGTAGCTGTGGGAATTAATCTAAGTATTATTAAACCCTTCGGAATTACTGGATACACTACTATAGAACAAAAAACACCATGATTCTCCCTTAAATCATGAACTAAAGCCATAGCTTCAGGAACATCTCCTTTTAAGAAAACTGGAGTAATACATGTTTGTGTAGTTCCTAAATCGAAACCAGCTGAACGTAAACCAGATTGTAATGAATTGGTATTTTGCCATAATTTATCTTTTAATTCTGGCATAGTACGAATCATATCTAAACGCTTCAGAGCTCCTTTTACCATTGCCATAGGTAAGGTTTTAGCAAAAGTTTGAGAACGCATATTGTATTGTAAAAACTGAATCACATCTTTATCTCCTGCTAAGAAAGCTCCAATACCTGCCATAGATTTTGCAAAAGTTGCAAAATAAACATCTATATCATCTTGAACGCCCTGTTCGAAGCCTGTTCCTCTTCCTCCTTCTCCTAATGTTCCAAACCCATGGGCATCATCTACTAATAATCTAAAATTATATTTCTTCTTTAAAGCTACAATTTCTTTTAACCGACCTTGTTCTCCACGCATTCCAAAAACTCCTTCAGAGATTGCTAATATCCCTCCTCCTGTTTTCTCGGCCATTTTAACGGCTCGTTTCATGTTTTTTTCAAAACTTTCCATATCATTATGCCTGTAAACAAAACGTTTACCTGGATGTAAGCGAACACCGTCAATGATACAAGCGTGTGTATCAACGTCATATACGATAATATCATTTTTACCAACTAAAGCATCTATAGCTGACATAATTCCTTGATATCCAAAATTTAATAAATAAGCTTTTTCTTTACTTACAAACTCTGCACATTCATTTTCTAATTGTTCATGAAATTTTGAATGACCAGACATCATTCTTGCACCCATTGGATAGGCCATTCCGTGCTCTATAGCTGCCTCACCATCAACTTTTAAAACTTCAGGATGATTTGCTAAGCCTAAATAATCATTCACACTCCAAGTGATAACTTTTTTCCCATTAAAGACCATTCTATTAGAAATTGGACCTTCTAACTTTGGAAAAACATAGTATCCTTCAGCTTTATCAGCCCAATTACCTAGTGGTCCTTTATCTTCTTTAATTCTAGTAAATAAATCGTTTGTCATTATCTAAAGTATTTATACTATCACTTTTAAGCCTGCAAAGTAACTGAATTTTGAGGAGTTAATCAAATAAAAAAAAACAGAAAAGAGGGCTAAAGAATAAAAAAACAAATTAAAATTTTACAAGTTATATGTGTATTGAGGGTTTGTTTTGAGGCATATTAGGATCATAAAAACCTTGTTCTTTCATCCAATCATCACTATAAATTTTACTCATATAACGTGAGCCATGATCAGGAAAAATTAAAACTACAAAACTATCTTTATTAAACATTCCTTTATTAGCATACTGTTCTGTAGCCTGCATGATGGCTCCACAGGTGTACCCTGGAAAGATCCCTTCTTTTTTAATGATATCTCTAGCTTTGTAGGCAGCATCCTTGTCAGTTACTTTTTCATATACATCGATGATAGAAAAATCGGTTGCAGTAGGAATTAAATTTTTACCCAATCCTTCAATTTTATATGGCTTGATTTCGTTTTTATCTAATTTTCCAGTTTCGTGATATTTTTTCAAGACAGATCCTACAGCGTCTACACCCAAAATTTTGATATTTGGATTTTGTTCTTTTAAGAATTTACCGGATCCTGAAATAGTTCCACCAGTTCCACTAGCCACAACTAAATGTGTGATTTTTCCATTTGTTTGTTCCCAAATTTCAGGACCTGTTGTGGCATAATGAGCTTCAATATTTAAACTATTAAAATATTGATTTATGTAAACAGAATTTGGAGTTTCTTTATGAATTCTTTTGGCTACTTCATAGTAAGATCTAGAATCATCAACAGGAACATTAGCAGGACATACAAATACTTCTGCACCCATTGCTCTTAATCCATCTATCTTATCTAATGAAGACTTATCACTTACGGCTAACTTACACTTATAGCCTTTTACCATAGCTATCATTGCTAAAGAAAATCCGGTATTACCAGAAGTTGTTTCAACAATTGTACTACCATGCTTTAAAATACCTTTTTTCTCGGCATTTTCTACTATATGTAAAGCTATTCTATCTTTTTGGGATTGACCTGGATTAAACATTTCTAATTTAGCAAAATACTCTCCAGGAAATTTTTTAGTTATCACATTTAACTGAACCATAGGGGTTTGTCCTACTAGTTCTATCAAATTTTTATAAATACCCTCGTTTCTAATCATTACAATTTAGTTACTAAAACTCTTAAATTTATTTATATTTTATTTTCTAAAGCCAATAAAAAAGTATAATCAATTGCTGTCTCTTTCAAAGCATCAAAACGACCAGAGGCACCGCCGTGTCCTACATCCATATTTGTGTGAAGTAATAAAGTATTCTTATCAGTTTTTAACTCTCTAAGTTTAGCAACCCATTTAGCTGGCTCCCAATATTGAACTTGACTGTCAAAATATCCTGTTGTTACTAACATATTTGGATACTCTTTTGGAGTTACTTGATCATAAGGTGAATAAGATAACATATAATCATATGCTTCTTTTTCTTTTGGGTTTCCCCATTCATCAAACTCACCAGTAGTAAGGGGTATAGACTCGTCTAGCATAGTAGAAATAACATCTACAAAAGGAACAGCTGCTATAATTCCGTTATATAATTCTGGATTTAAATTACTGACTGCCCCTACTAAAAGACCACCTGCAGATCCACCCATCGCATACAAATGTTTAGCAGAGGTGTACTTATTATTAATTAAATATTTAGAACAATCTATAAAATCAAAAAATGTATTTTTTTTATTCATCATTTTTCCATCGTTATACCATTCTCTACCTAAATATTGTCCACCCCTGATATGAGCTACAGCATAAACAAAGCCTCTGTCTAATAAACTTAATCGTGTAGAAGAAAATCCATCAGAAATGGTATATCCATAAGACCCGTAGGCATATTGTAGTAATGGTGTGTTTTTATTTAATTCAGTGTCTTTGTGATATACAAGTGAAATAGCAATTTTTTTTCCATCTCTAGCTGTCGCCCATACACGTTCGCTCTTATAATTATTTTTATTAAACTTACCACCCAAAACCTCTTGTTCTTTTTTGATTTCTTTTGTTTGATTTTTCATATTAAAATCAATCACAGAGTTTGGAGTTGTCATGGAATTGTATGAGTAACGAATAATATCGGTATCAAATTCAGGGTTTGCATATACTCCTGCAGAATATGTTTCTTCATCAAATGGTAAATAATAATCTTCTTTGCCATCCCAAGTTTTAATCCTAATCTTTCCTAATCCTTGTTCTCTCTCCTCGATAACTAAATAATTTTTGAATATGGATACATCCTCAAGTAAAGTTTCTTTTCTGTGAGGAATAACATCTACCCAATTCTCTTTAGTTGTTTTGTTGATTGGAGTTTTCATCAATTTAAAATTGGTTGCATTATCTTTATTGGTTTGTATATAAAAATAATCACCATAATGGGAAAGACTATATTCTAAATTATCTTCTCTAGGTTGAATAACCCTCCAATCTCCATAGGGATTATCTGCAGAAATAATTCTAAATTCAGAGGACAAGGTACTTGAACTACCTATAACAATAAATTTATTAGATTTAGTCTTGTATACATAAGTACTATACGTTTCATCTTTTTCTTCGAAAACAACTTCGTCTTCAGAAGCGTCTGTTCCTAGTATATGTCTGTAAATTGAAGAACTACGGAGTGTTAAAGGATCTTTTTTTGTGTAAAAAAGAGTTTTGTTATCATTTGACCATACAGATCCACCTGTGGTATTTTCTATTATATCAGTTAATAAATTCCCTGTTTCTAGATTTTTAATTTGAATGGTGTATTGTCTTCTACTAACTGTATCTGTTGCAAATGCAACCAATTTATTATCTGGACTAACATTAAGAGCACCTAATTGAAAATACTCATACTCTTGTGCTTCTTTGTTCACATCAAAAAGAATTTCTTCATCTACTTCCAAACTTTCTTTTTTTCTAGAATAAATAGGGTACTGACTTCCCTTTTCAAAACGAGTTATGTAAAAATAATTATTTCTAAAATAAGGAACTGAGGTATCATCTTCTTTTATTCTGCCTTTCATCTCCTCAAAAAGCTCTTTTTGAAAATTATTTGTTGAAGCTGTTACTTTATCAAAATACTCATTTTCAGAATTTAAATATGCCTCAACTTTCTGTGTCTGGGCATCTTTGTTTTTTGCTGTTTTTTGTTCATCAGTTAAACGCATCCAAAAATAATTATCTATTCTGGTTGAATTATGAATGGTTAGTGATTTTGCTTGTTTTTCTGCACTAGGCGCTTTCAAATCGTCTGTACTCATGTGTTTATCTGATTTACATCCGGATGCAAAAATAATACTTATTAATACACTTAACTTTAAAATTTGGTTCATTTTTAAAAAGGGTTTTTATTGAATATTTTTTCATATTTAAATTAAGTAAAAAAGAGCTTTTTCAGCTCTTTTTTAAACTATTTTAAAATTCTAAAATTGTCTTTTTTATAATAGAAATACATTCCATTAATTCATCTTCTTTCATTACTAATGGGGGTGCAAATCTGATAATATTACCATGGGTAGGTTTGGCTAACAAGCCATTATCTCTTAGTTTAATACAAATATCCCAAGCTGTAGAACTTTCTTCTGTATCATTTATCAAAATTGCATTTAAGAGACCTTTTCCTCTAACTGTTTTTATCAAATGGTTTTCTTTTGCAAACAAAGACAATTCATCTCTAAATATTTTACCCAACCTATAAGCATTATCAGCTAGATTCTCTTCTCTAACCACTTCTAAAGCAGCTATAGCAACTGATGCAGCAATTGGATTACCTCCAAAAGTAGAACCATGATTTCCTGGTTTAATAACATTCATAATATCATTATTGGCCAATACTGCTGATACAGGGTAAGCACCACCACTTAATGCTTTACCAAGAATTAAGATATCAGGTTTTACATCTGGAGTTTTAGAACAATTTTTATCTTCACAAGAACAATTTCCACAAGTAGCTAATAATCGACCTGTTCTAGCAATACCCGTTTGAACTTCATCTGCAATAAACAAAACTCCAAATTCTTCACACAGTGCTTTAGCACTTGACAAATATCCTTGTGAAGGAACATAAACCCCAGCTTCACCTTGAATAGGCTCAACTAGAAATCCAGCTATATTTTTATTATTTTCTAGTGCTTCCCTCAAAGCTAACAAGTTGTCATATTCAATTTTAATAAAACCCTTAGTAAAAGGACCAAAATTTTTACGCGCTACAGGATCATTAGAAAAAGAAATAATAGTGGTAGTCCTACCATGAAAATTATTTTCACAAACAATAATCTCTGCTTTATTCTCCTCAATACCTTTAACCTCATAAGCCCACTTTCTACAAAGCTTCAAGGCAGTTTCTACAGCTTCAGCTCCAGTATTCATGGGCAAAACCTTGTCAAAACCAAAATATTCAGTTACATATTTTTCATAAGATCCTAGTACGTCGTTATAAAATGCTCTTGAGGTTAAACTCAAAGTTTTTGCTTGAGTCACCATAGCATTAACAATTTTAGGATGACAATGCCCTTGATTAACTGCTGAATAAGCGGATAAAAAGTCGTAATACTTTTTACCTTCTACATCCCATACATAAACACCTTCACCCCTACTTAAAACCACAGGAAGAGGATGGTAGTTGTGAGCGCCGTGTTTGTTTTCTAAATCTATCGCTTCTTGCGATGTTACTTGTTCTAAAATAGCCATTTAAAATAATTTAAGGTTTGCGTATTGTATGAAACAAAACGTTGTTTATCTCTTTGTAAAGAAATAAAACATAATAATTAAATCTCGTTTTCACGAGTGAAATAACCATTCCTTATCTACCTTTTTCCTTTCGAAGGATTCGAAAATTCAGCGTGGGAAAGAAATCATCCCTAGAACTTGCAATTTAAGAAATATAATTCAAATTAATCCAATCAATTTCATAAGTAATCTTCTACATAATTGATATGTTTTATTAATTTTGCCAAACATATATTATATAAAAATAAATGCCTAGAAGAGAACGAAACAAATTTGTAAAAAGAGGTCAAATATTGGAATTAGCAATTGAAGATTATGCTTTTGGTGGAAAAGGAATTGCTAGAATTAGATCTGAAGATGGTGTATTTGTTGTATTTGTTCCAAATACAATTCCAGGACAAAAAGTAAAAGCTCAAGTAAAAAAATCTAGCAAGAATTATGCTGAGTGTAAATTAATTGATGTTTTAGAAAATTCTAAAGATGAGGTCTCTGTCCCTTATCAAGATATTCCTGGTGCCCCATATATTCAATTGCCAATTAATTTGCAACACGCCTACAAGAAGGAAAGTACATTATCTCTTTTTAAACGAATTGGGAAAGTGACTAATATCGAAGAGCTTTTTGATGAATTGGTAACTTCGCCAAATGTATTTCATTACAGGAATAAAATGGAATATGGCTTTTCTGCAATAGGTTATGATCGAGTAAACAAAACAGATGTTGATATTTTCACCTTAGGTTTTAAAAGAAGAGGAGTCTGGTGGATGGGAGATAATCTTGATAAAGATTCTGGCTTGTTTGATACATTGGTTGAAAATAATATTAAAATTATAAGAAAATATTGCGAATCTAGTGGCTTAACTCCTTGGCATGGACCAAAAAGAGAAGGTTTTTTTCGTTTTTTTGTTGTTAGAAAGTCTTACAAAACAAACAGACTGTTATTTAATTTAGTTACTACCTCTAAAGATTTAAATAAATTTGATTTAAATGCTTTTTCTGATTTTTTACAAAATATTTTTGAAGAACGTTTTGCTGGTTTTGTTCATTCAATTAATGATGAAACTGGAGACAGAACATTAGCTACATCAGGGAGCAGTAAACTAATAGCAGGTGAAAACAAAATTGTAGAGGAATTACTTGGATTAAATTTTGAAATTAGTATGAAGAGCTTCTTTCAAACCAATCCTAAATCTGCTGAAAAACTGTATTTGAAAGTACTTGATTACGCATTAGAGGACAGAAAAAGTATAGATAATACAATAGTTATGGATCTTTTTTGTGGTACTGGAACCATAGGTCAAATCCTAGCTTCTAGAAGTACTAATACAAAAATTATTGGTGTTGACCTTGTAGCTTCTGCAATAAAAGATGCTGAAAAAAATGCAAAAAGAAACAACATAGCTGGATTAAAATTCTATACTGCAGACGTTGGAAAATTCTTACACGAACATCCAGAATATATAAATAAAATTCGGACTATTATTTTAGATCCTTCCCGAGCTGGTATTGCTCCCAAAACTCTTCAAAAAATTATAGCAATTAATGCAGATAGAATGGTATATGTTTCTTGTAATCCTGCAACTCAGGCAAGAGATACCGTAGAATTAATTAATCGTGGTTATGAAATAAAAAAAATAAGTTTAGTAGACCAATTTCCACACACATCACATATAGAAACTGTAGTTTTATTTGAGAAAAATAATATTTGATATTATTTAATGTTTTTAATATTGTTGTACTTTTGAAATAAGTTAATACTACAGATGAAAAAACTTACAAAATTTGAAATTGAAAAAAAATTAGAAAATTTCCCTGATTGGGATTATTATGAAAATGCATTACATTCAGAGTTTGAATTTGATAGTTTTAAAAACTGCATGAGTGCAATGATGAGAATAGCATTTGAATGTGAAATACTAAATCATCACCCAGAGTGGAAAAACGTTTATAATATTCTAGAAATAAAGTTAACAACACATGACGCTGGCGGGGTTACTGAACTAGATTTTAAATTAGCAGAAGCCATGGAAAAGATTGTTGAAATTGAAGAGTAATTATATCGTAGGAAATCATACAATGAAAAATTACTATTTTTTTTTAATGCTTTTTCTCATACTTAATTCAAGTTGTGAAAAAGATGACTTTTGCATTGAACCTGTTACTCCAAAAATGATAATTCGTTTTTACAATGCAACCAATATTACCCAAACTAAAACAGTGTCAGATTTATCTGTTAACCCTGAAGGATATGAAGAAATCTATTCAAATGTTAGTTTAGATTCTATTGTAATACCTTTAGATGTCTCTAGTAATCAAATTATTTATAATTTTTCCTCAGAAAATAATCAGGATATACTCTCGATAAACTATGAAATTGAAGAAGTATTTGTTTCAAGGTCTTGTGGTTTTAAAGCGATTTTTAACAATGTAACTGTTACATCAGATGTTTCAAATGATTGGATTTTAGGACTAACTGAAACTCTTGAAAACACCATCACAATACCGACAATAGATAATGAGTCATCAGCACATTTACAAATTTTTCATTAAAATCTGTTTTTTAATCATTACGGTGAGCACCTCTGCTCAACAAACAAATGATTCGATACCAAAAGACAGTGTAGTTTATAAGACAAATTATGGTCTTAGATTGGGTGTAGACCTCAGTAAACCCATAAGATCTATCTTACAAGATTACAATAGTGGTATTGAAATAGTAGGTGATTATCGAATTTCTAAAAAATGGTATGTAGCTGCTGAACTTGGTAATGAAGAATTTACCACAAATGAAGATTTCACGAACTCTACTTCAAAAGGGAGTTATATAAAAGCTGGATTAAATTACAATTCTTATAATAATTGGCTAGATATGAATAATGAAATTTTTATTGGTTTTCGGTATGGTTTTGCAACATTTGAACAAACATTAAACAGTTATCAAATTAATACAGGAAATACTCTTTTACCACCAGTATTTAATAATACACCATCTAGTCAAAAAGGACTAACAGCTCATTGGTCTGAACTTCAACTAGGTTTTAGAGCAGAGGTATACAACAATATCTTTATCACATTCAGTGGATCATATAAAGTTATGATTAATATCATTGACCCTACAAATTTTAAAGCACATTATGCACCTGGATTTAATCGAATTTATGAGAGTAATACCGGTTTTGGATTTAATTACACAATTTCATATTTAATCCCTTTTGTTAAAAAATAACTTTATTTTTCACTAATTTAACTCCTTCAAAGAAATAAATTTTAAAAATGAATAAAATACCCAGCGTTAATTTAGCTGATTTTTTATCTGATGATGTCTCAAAAAAACAACAATTTGTTAGTGAAATTGGACAAGCTTATGAAAATATTGGTTTTGTAGCCTTAAAAGGACATTTCCTCGACGATGCTCTTGTAGATAAATTATATACTCAAATCAAAAACTTTTTTGATTTACCAACGGAAACAAAAAAAAAATATGAAATACCTGGTATTGGTGGGCAGCGTGGTTATGTTTCTTTTGGAAAAGAAAGTGCTAAAGGCAGGAAAGAAGGAGATTTAAAAGAATTTTGGCATTTTGGTCAATACGTTGATAATAATCCTAAACTAGAATTAGAATACCCTAAAAATGTTATTATAAATGAGTTACCTGAATTCAATGAAGTTGGAAGAACTGCATACAGGATGCTGGAAAAAACTGCAAAATATGTTTTACGTTCGTTAGCTATACATCTAGAATTAGACGAAACGTATTTTGACAAATACATCCATAATGGAAATAGCATTTTAAGACCCATACACTATCCACCTATTCAATCTGAACCAAAAAATGCTGTAAGAGCTGCAGCACATGGAGATATTAATCTAATCACTTTATTAATGGGTGCTCAAGGCAAAGGTTTGCAAGTTCAAAACCATAATGGTGACTGGATTGATGCTATTGCAGAGCACGACGAGATTATGATTAACGTTGGTGATATGCTATCTAGACACAGTAATAATAAATTAAAATCTACCATACACAGAGTTACGAATCCTCCAAAAGAATTGTGGGGAACATCTAGATACTCTATACCCTTTTTTCTACATCCTATAAGTGATATGAAGTTAGATGTTTTAAATGGGTGTATAGATGAAAATAACCCAAAAAGGTTTGAAGATATTACTGCTGGAGAATTTTTAAATGAAAGATTGCGTGAATTAGGGTTAAAAAAATAAGAATAAATGGATATTAAAGATCAATTAAAAAATTTATTTCCAGATCATAAAGTACCAGATGAACCTAAACAAGATACTTCTTCTAATATATGGCTTCAAGATACTCCCCTTCTATGTAAATATGAAAAACGAAAGGGAAAACCAATCACAATAATTGATGGTTATAATGGAGCTGTTAAGGATTTTAAAATATTAGCTAAAGAAATAAAAACATCATTAAGTGTTGGTGGGAGTTTCAAAAATGAAAGTATCATTATCCAAGGAGATTATAGAGATAAAATAATGAAAATATTGCAAGAAAAAGGTTTTTCAGTGAAACGTGTTGGAGGTTAAACCAACACGATATAATGTAACTAACCAATTACCCCCCAAATTATGAATAACAAAATATTACATATTACCAATGGAGACAAAACAACCATTCGTTTAAAATCTTTTGGATTTAAAGGTAGGTTTATCACATGGAGAGAAATTCTTGGTGAAGGTAAAACCTCCTCAGACATTGGAAGTGAAGACTTTTGGAAAACACGTTTTAACTTTTTAAAATCCTCTTATAAAATAACAAAGAAAACATTTATTGATTATACATTAAAAGAATATAGAAACTTATGTATTAACAAAAATCAAGAAGAAATTGTTTTATGGTTTGATCACGATTTACTAAGTCAAATAAATTTAATTGCCATCATAAGTTGGTTAAAAAGATACCGAAAGCACGAAAAAATTAGTCTAGTAAATGTAAATAACTCCAAATTAACAGCTCTAAAAAAAATTAGCGAATTAAATAGTAATCAAGTTAACAGAAAGTATCTCAAAAGAATAGAATTAACGGCTGATGATATAGAATATGCAGATTATATGTGGCAACTTTATTGTTCTAACTGCCCACTTCGTTTAGAAACAATTTATAAGTACAACCCAATGAGTCCTTTCATATACTTGTCAAAGACTTTTGAAATGCACTTAAAACGATTTCCTTCCGTAGAAAATGGTTTAAATTTTTTAGAGAATCATATAGTAAATTTTGCTTCAAAAAAATCGTTAATATCTAAAAAGCAATTAGCCGAAAAACTCTTAAAAAACTTAGAATCTTATGGCTTGCAAGAGCATCATTATAATTATAAAATTGAACGCTTAAAAATATTATTTAAAAGTTTCAACCCATTAATTATTAACTCTGTTGGCAAAAATGTACTTGATAACAAACAAAACGTTTATAAACAGTTGAGATGTGAAAATGCATACTTAGGTGGTGCAAAACAATATAATTATTTATATCAGAACAGCTCAACTAAACTGATAAAAATTAGTTATTGAGATGAAATTTAAAGATTCAGAATTAATATTAAATAATAATGGAAGTATCTTTCATTTAAACCTAAAACCAGAAAATATCTCTAAGGATATTATTTTGGTTGGAGATCCGGATAGGGTAACCATGGTTAGCAAACATTTTGAAACTATTGAATTTTCAATTCAAAAAAGAGAATTTAAAACCATAACTGGTACATACAGAAATAAAAGATTTAGTGTAATATCTACTGGAATAGGATCAGATAATATAGATATCGTTTTAAATGAATTGGATGCGTTAGTAAATATAAACTTTGAAACTAAAGAAATTCGTAAAGAAATTTGTTCTTTAAACATTGTTAGAATTGGCACCTCTGGCTCTCTACAAAATGACATTCCTTTAAATTGTTTTTTAATGAGTACTTATGCTATTGATATTAATGGTATGTTGCAATCTTACAAAACAGAATCTATTTCTCATCCAAATATAGAAAACGCATTTATTGATCATACCAAATGGGATAAAAAGAAAAATTCACCTATTGTAATTTCTAATAGTAAAAAATTAGAAAATAAATTATCTTCTGAAATAATTTTTAAAGGAATGACAGCAACAGCAGGAGGTTTTTATGGACCACAAGGGCGTGTGTTAAGAATTCCTATAAAAGATTCTGACCTAAACCATAAAATCAGTTCCTTTGTATATGATGAGATTAGAGTAACTAATTATGAAATGGAGACATCTGCTATATATGGATTATCAAAGTTACTTGGTCATAACGCTTGCTCAATGAATGCCATTATAGCTAATAGATCCTTAGGAGAATTCAGTCAGAATCCAGTAAAAGTTATTGAAGATTTAATAATTTATACATTAGATAAAATGACTAGCTAATTTTTCAGTAATATAAAATATGAAAAAAAGAATTTAAAAAAAAACAGTACTTTTATAGTATCCTAAAAATTTATTAATGAAAAGAATTATTTACATAAGTATTACTGTATTAAGTCTAATGTGCTTTTCCTCATGTAGAAGTACATCAAGTCCCTGTGGTTTAGCAGAAAATCATATCAAAATAAATCAATTACCGTCATCTACTATAACTAGCAACTCAATATTAATAGTTTAGATTTTGTGAATTTATTTGACTTCAACTAATTTTTCACCATTTAATAATTTGTTTGTTATTCTTTTCTAGATAATCATTTGTTTTAGAGAAGTGTTTACTACCAAACCAACCTCTCCAAGCTCCTAATGGAGAAGGATGAGGAGCCACAAAAATTTTATGTTTACTGCTGTCAATAAGTTTTATTTTACTCTCAGCAAACTTTCCCCACAAAAGAAAAACTATCTGTTCTTTATTTTCTGAAATTTGCTCTATAACTCCATCAGTAAATTTTTCCCATCCCTTATTTTGGTGACTACCAGGCTTATTTTCTCTAACTGTTAGTGTAGCATTAAGAAGTAACACCCCTTGTTTAGCCAAAGCTGTAAAATTTCCATTATCTGATTTTATGTAACCAATATCTGATTTCATTTCTTTGATTATATTTTTAAGAGAAGGTGGATGAGATATATTATCTAACACCGAGAAACACAGTCCATTGGCTTGTCCTTTTCCATGATATGGATCTTGACCAATAATTACAACCTTTAACTCTGAGTAATTACAAAGATTAAATGCAGCAAAAATATTTTTCACTTCAGGGTAACATTGATGATTTTGATACTCAGATTTAATAAATTTAGTTAAACTCTTGAACGAGTCCTTTTTAAACTCTAATTGAAGGATATTTTTCCAGCTTTCATCAATATTAGTGTTCATTGTTTGTTATTTTTGTTGAAACAAATATATAAGTTTGAGTATACATATTTCTGACAAAGCATTACAAGATTTAGAATTTACAACGGTTATTCAACAAGTTGCTGAGTTTAGCATCTCTGAGCTAGGAAAAAGAAAAGTTTTAGAGACTCTACCCTTTTCAAATAAAAAACAACTACTTCAAGAGTTAAATTATGCAAATGAATATATTTCATCGTTTGAGAGTGATAATAGAATTCCCAACCATGGTTTTGATAATATATATGAACAAATTAAAAGGTTAAGTATTGAAGATAGTTATATAGAGCCTGAAAGTTTTCTTAAAATTGCTGCTGTAACGACATCTGTCAAAGAACTAAAAAGATATTTTAAAAAATTTAATAGTTATTATCCAAATCTTTTTGAGTTTAGTGAACAAATTACTTTTATTCAAGACATTATAGATGACATTAAAAAAATAGTAAGCAATTATGGAGAAATTGTAGACAGTGCCTCTCCAGAATTAAGAAAAATTAGAAGGAGTATTTCTGGTTTACAAGGTAAAATTGGACAAAGTTTCACAAGTGCGCTAAATAGAGCAAAAGCAGCTGGTTATCTAGATGATATAAAAGAGTCAATTATTGATAATCATCGTGTTCTAGCAGTTTTAGCGATGAACAGAAAAAAAATTTCTGGCAGTTTATTAGGGTCCTCAAAATCCGGGAATATTGTTTATATAGCTCCACAAGCTACATTAGCTTATCAAAGAGAACTACAAAATCTAGAATATGAGGAAAAACAAGAAGTAATTAGAATCCTTAAGACTTTGAGCAGTTTTATAAGACCTTATGCTCCGTTAATTGAGTCATACTTAATGTATTTAACTCACTTGGATGTAATAGGTTCTAAAGCTAAATACGCATATTCTATTAACGGAATACTTCCAAAAATTAAAAAAACAAAAAGAGTTTATTTTAAAAATGCCTTCCACCCTATTCTTTATGTTACCAATAAACAAGAAAAATTAAAGATTATACCACAAACCATAGAACTCAACGATAAACAACAGATTATAGTTATCTCTGGACCTAATGCCGGTGGAAAAAGCATTACTTTAAAGACCATTGGATTACTTCAAATTATGTTGCAAAGTGGTATTTTAATACCAGTAGATGAAAGAAGTGAAACAACTATTTTTGACACTATTCTAACTGATATAGGAGATAATCAATCTATTGAAAATCAACTAAGTACATATAGCTATCGATTAAAAAACATGCGGTATTTTTTGAGAAAATGCAATGAAAATACATTGTTTTTAATTGATGAATTTGGTACAGGTAGTGATCCAGAATTAGGGGGAGCATTAGCAGAAATTTTCTTAGAAGAATTTTATCAAAAAAAAGCCTTTGGAATAATTACAACACATTACTCAAATTTAAAAGTATTGGCAAATGAATTGGATAATGTAACCAATGCTAATATGCAGTTTAATGAAAGAACATTAGAACCATTGTATAAATTATACGTTGGCCAAGCAGGAAGTTCTTTTACTTTTGAGGTAGCCGAGAAAAATGGTATTCCATTTAATTTAATTAATAAGGCTAAAAAACGCGTTGAAACAGAAAAAATACGCTTAGATAAAACCATTTCCAAGTTACAAAAAGAAAGAAATAGTCTAAGAAAAAAATCTGATAATTTAGAAAAACAAAAATCTAAAGGACAACAACACATTGATAATTTAAAAGAAAAAGAAGAAAAAATTCAGGCCAAACTGGCTGGCTTTCAGGAACTATATGACAAAAATCAAAAAATGTTGTCTATGGGAAGAAAAACCAACGAACTTTTAAATAAATATTTACAAACTAATAATAAAAAAGAATTAACAACAAGTTTCAACAAGTGGGTAGCAGATGAAAAAGTAAAGTATGCTAAAAAAAATCCATTAAAGCAAAAGACTAAATCACAGAAAAAACAAGCTAAACTAGTAGAAAAAAACCTACAAGAAATAATTCAAAAAGTTGAAAAAGAGGTTCTTCAAAAAGTAAAAGAAGTAAGAAAAGTAAAAAATGAACAAGCAAAAAAAATTGCTAAAGCTAAATCTGAATATATTTTTAAGATTAATGACAGAGTAAGATTAGTAGATGGCAATGCTGTTGGTACCATTGAAAAAATTGAAAAAAATAAAGCTTTTATTAATTACGGAATTTTCACAACTGAAGCATCCTTTGACAAATTAGAATTTGTTGAAAAATCAAAATAATAACAATCCCATGAAAATACTTAATTATCTTACTTCTGTTTTAGAGAATTTACCATCAGATTGGTTATATACTACAACTCATAGGTTGGATATTTATAATGAACAATTAGCAAAAAAAGAATTTTTAAAACAATTTGATGAATTATATAATAAAAAAAATTCTAGTAAATCTTCTTTAAAAAAACTACCAACAGCATACGATTACATTAGATTAGGTCACCCTCTATCATGTATATTGGAATGGACAATAGCTAATTTATTCAATACAAAATCACAGAATGTCATAAGCTTTTCATCTCAAACAATACCTATTTTAGCCATTCTTAGAGCTAACTTATTAGATAATAAAAAAACTCAAATAATTTATTCTGGAAGTTTACCACCCTCTTTTAACAAATATACTATTAGAGAGGTTTATGGTTATGAATTTGAGTTAGTGAATACTGATAAATTATCAAAAATCCCAGATTTTGAGGGAAGTACCGTTACAATCATTCAAAATGATAAATTAGAAAATCATTTAAAAGACTTTTGTACAGATTTTATAATTAAAACTTATCCGAAAATTGGTAGTATCTTAATTGTGAATAATGAAAGTAACAATCATTACATCTCTAAAATTCAACATGTTAGAAGAAGAGAGACTATATCAATGACCCCTATAAACTGTCATCTAATTTTAAAGTCGTTAGTTGATGGTTCTCATTTATCTTTTTCAACTATTGATCAAATAAATAAAACAAGTGTTCAAAATTTAATTTCCAATATTACCAAAACCAAGTCTAAGCCAATTATTGGCTCTAGTGGCCTTTCTATACAATATGCTATTATGATGGGGCTAATTGAGGATGCCAAAGAAAATTACAGAGAAAAACAAATTAAATTTATTGTTCCACCTAACTGTTATGGTGGTACAAATGACCAAGCTAGACGAATTGCTGATTGTATAAAAAATGTTGAAATTGTTGATCTACCAGTAGATAAAAATTGTGATATGGTTAAAAGCATAGATACTATTTTAGATACTATTGCAAATGAAGATGCTGTCCCCTACATCATAGCTGAAATACCTACAAATCCGAGAGTAGAAGTGCCAGACTTACCAAGTTTAAAAACTGTTTTAGAAAAAAAACGGACTACAGCTTCTGGAACGATAGCTAATGATGCTGTCTTTATTTTAGATCAAACATTTTGTCCTAATGTACATTTTTTTGGAGATAATGAGTTACTTTCTAGTGTAAGAGCTATTTCTTATGCAAGTGGTTCTAAATTTCCTAGTGGAGGACTTTGTACGGCTGGATACTGTGTTGGTAATGAAAAGACTATTTCATTACTATCTAAAATTGAGAAACATCTTTTATTATGTGATAATGAAGCTACAGCTGAACAATATAAAATTTTAGCCAATCAATTACCCTCGATGAATAATCGTATAGACGAAGCTTATGAAAATACACGTGACTTTGTGAATTTTATCTCAAAAAATTTACCAAACGCAAAAATAAATTTTGTGACAGATGAACTAGCTTCATTGTCATTTAAACCATCTGTATTTTCTTTAGATCTTCCAACGAAAGGAGATACAGATGAAGAAAGAGAAACATACAAGAGAAAACTAAACCTTAGATTAATTAATCTAATGATTACCCGAATACCATATGAAAGTAAGTTTTGTGTTAGTTATGGACAACTTAAGGGTAGTTATTGGACTATACCTGCTACGTCAACTCAAGGAACTACTATAGAAGGTGATAAAGACTACATCGTTCGTGTATCTGTATCTCCTAGTATAAATATTGAACTTCACAAAGAAGTTTTTTTAGAGTTTGTTGCAGAGATTTAACTTTAAATTTAGTCGTAACTTTTTACTTGTTCATCGTAAAATTTAGAAGCAGATTCAATTAGATTAGAAACTTCATCAGTTATGTCGTCTTCTCTTTCTCCAGACAAGTCCTCAAACCACTCTATTTCATCATTTTTTAAATTGATTAAAAAACGAGGAAATTCTGTGTGAAGAATAAAAATATCCTCTGGAAAATTACTATTATCTGCTAATAAAAATTTAGGTAAGTCCATGTTCTTTTGTTTTTATCAATTTTAAAGTTAAATAATTAAAGCGAAGATATAATAAAATAGATGCAGAAGATAATCCAGCCAACAAGCCGATCCAAATTCCTACACTACCTAATATATTTTCTTTTCCCAAAAAATAGCTTATAGGAAAACCTATAATCCAATAAGAAACAAATGTAATTAATGTAGGAATATTTACATCTTGTAATCCTCGTAAAGCCCCTAAAACAACAACTTGCACACTATCACTAATTTGAAATATAGCAGCAATTAATAGTAGCTTAGCTGCAATATTTACAACCTCAATACTATCATTCAAATTTGAAACATCTGATAAATCTACATATATCTTGGGCAACTGAAATCTAAAAATCAAAAATAAAATTGCAAAAGCTACAGCTAAGATAACTGCAAAGAAAAAAATTGAAAAAGCGATTCTTCGTAATTCTTTAAATTTTAATAATCCTTTTTGATTTCCTACTCTTATCATGGCAGCTACACCCAATCCCATAGCAACCATAAACGTCATTGAAGATAAATTTAAGGCAATCTGGTTTGCTGCTTGAGGGTTTTTTCCTAACAAGCCACTCAGCCATATAGCTGCAGTAAAGATTACAATTTCAAAGAACATTTGCATGGCACTTGGAGCTCCTAAACTTGTAATTTTTTTGAGCATGGTGCTTTCTAATACTAGAATTTTAATATTTGTTACAAATCTCTTGGAACGTTCTTTATTTGCCAGTAAAAACCACAAATAAATAACCATAATAAAACGAGAAATTAAGGTACCATATGCAGCACCAATAATCCCGTAAGCTGGTAATCCAAATTTTCCAAAAATAAAAATATAGTTGAGAATTATATTTACAATGTTAGCAATGATTGTTGCATACATAGGATATTTAGTCATGGATAAACCATCACTAAATTGTTTAAAAGCCTGAAAGATAATTAATGGAATCAGTGAAAAAGCAACTAAATCTAGGTAAGGAATTGCAAGAGCCACTACTTCCTTTGGTTGATCTAAGAAATTACTATGCAATATTGATTTGGAAAAATACAATAACAAAAACATGCTAATTCCTATAATGGTGCACAAAAATAAGCCATGTTTAAAAGTAGATTTTGCTTTTGAAAAATTATTTGAAGAATCTGCTTCAGCTATTAACGGTGTTATAGCGGTAGAAAAACCGATTCCTATAGACATAGCTACAAACATAAAACTATTACCTAATGAAACTGCTGCCAGTTCAGCAGTTCCTAGCTGGCCTACCATTATATTATCTACAAAACTTACAAAAGTATGACCAAGCATACCTAACATAACAGGTGATGCTAATTTCCAGTTGTAACTAAACTCTTTTGTATATATACTTAGATTCATGTATCTAAAAATAAAGCAACGAAGATATTATAATAAATCTGGTAATAATTAACTAAATTGAAACAAATTTACAAGCTATAATCTATTACTTTTACACTATAAAAAAAACATATAAAATGACAAAAATTACACTTGGAGGAACACCAATTAAAACGATTGGAGAAATCCCTAAAAATGGAACAAAAGCACCTGATTTTCAACTAACAGCAACAGATCTATCAATTAAATCTTTGTCTGATTTTCGTGGATTCACCCTATTATTAAACATCTTTCCTAGTGTAGATACTGGAACTTGTGCTTCCTCTGTAAGGTCGTTTAACAAGTCTGCAGCTAGTATGGAAAACACAAAAGTATTGTGTATTTCTAGAGATTTACCTTTTGCTCAACAACGTTTTTGTGGTGCAGAGGGTATAGAAAATGTGATTATGTTGTCAGATTTTGCAGAGGGAAGCTTTGGTAAAACCTATGGATTAGAAATTTCTGATAGTGGGTTTGCTTTTTTACACTCTAGAGCAGTAATTATAATTAATCCTGATGGAAAAATATCCTACTCTGAACAAGTATCTGAAATTGCAAATGAACCAGATTATGAAAAAGCATTAGCAGCCATTCAATAATTTCAAAGTGAAAAATCCAAAAGATAATTTTATTATTGAACGCATCAAGAGCATTAAATTCTCATTTCGTGGTATTTGGTTTTTAATCACTACTGAAAGCAGTATCAAGGCACAATTATTTATTGCTATCTTAGTTTCTATAGCTGGTATTTATTTTCAAATTAACTCTACAGAGTGGATTTTACAAACTTTAGCAATTGGTTTAGTTCTTGTTGCTGAATCTTTAAATACTGGCATAGAAAAACTTGCTGACTTTATTCATCCAGAATATCATAAAAAAATTGGTTTTATTAAAGATGTATCTGCTGGCTCTTCGGGTATAGCAGCTATCATTTCTTTGATAATAGCTGGTATTATTTACATTCCCAAAATTACTTTACTTTTCTAACTAAATACCTATATTTACTCTTTATATACTCATATTTTTAAATGGCTAGAAAGACAAAAAATGCTACAAGTACAAAATCTTCAGGACCTAACCCTGTAGTGGTTTTTTTAAGAAATAGACAATTTCAAACAGTAATAGGTTCTTTTTTAATATTATTCTCTTTATTTCTTTTCGTTGCATTCATTTCTTTCTTTTTTCACTGGCAGCAAGATTTAAGTATTATAAATGAATTTACAAACTCAAATGCCAAAGGGGTAAATTTGCTAGGGAAAGTTGGAGCTACTCTAAGTAATCTATTCATATATGAAGGTTTTGGTATTGGAGCTTTTTTAATTCCTTACCTATTATTTTTATCAGGTCTATTTTGGTTGTTTAGGACTAAGCTATCAAAAGTAATTACATCATACAATTGGGGGTTATTATCTATGTTATGGATTTCCGTTACATTTGGTTTCTTTGAAACTTCATATGATATTTTATCTGGTACAATAGGCTACGAGGTCAACGAATATCTTCAATTGTTTATTGGGAAAACTGGATTAGGTATTATTTTATTTTTTTTATTTACTGCATATATCACCATTCGATTTAAAATTACTCCAGAAGTCATCTTGAAAAAAATTAACACTAATAAGCCAGATAATAATGATAATAGCCATGATAGTGAGACTTTACCAACTATAAAGGAAGAAACAATTGAAGATATTGAGATAAAATCTGAATTTGAATTATCATTAGAAAATTTAAAACCTACCATTCAAAACCATTCAAACGTAAAAAAAACAACTGAAGTCTCCCCAATTGAAACTGGTGATCCTACCCTATCCGTATCAAAAAAAGAAGACAAAACAGTAGACATAGATGTCACAGAAATTACCGAAGAAGAAAATGTTACTGAAAATTTATCAAAAAAGCTTGTTGAAGATTTTGGAGAATTTGATCCTACATTAGAATTAGCAAACTATAAGTTCCCAACTCTAAACTTACTAAAGCAGTACAACGAAAGTATTTCTGTTGATCCTGAGGAGCTAGAACAAAATAAAAATAAAATTGTAGATACCTTAAAAAATTATAAAATTGGTATAGCTCAGATTAAAGCCACCGTTGGACCTACCATAACATTATATGAAATTGTTCCTGAAGCTGGAATTAGAATTTCAAAAATTAAAAATTTAGAGGATGATATTGCATTGTCATTGTCGGCTCTTGGAATACGTATCATTGCCCCTATCCCTGGTAAAGGAACCATTGGTATAGAAGTACCAAATAAAAAGTCTACAATAGTTTCAATGCATTCAGTAATTGCCTCCAAGAGATTCCAAGAATCAAAAATGGAGCTTCCTATTGCACTAGGAAAAACAATATCTAATGAAACATTTGTAGTTGATTTAGCAAAAATGCCTCATTTATTGATGGCAGGTGCTACTGGGCAAGGAAAATCTGTTGGTCTCAATGCGGTACTTACATCCTTACTTTACAGAAAACACCCTGCCGAAGTAAAATTTGTTTTGGTTGATCCAAAAAAAGTTGAATTAACCTTATTTAATAAAATTGAACGTCACTACTTAGCAAAATTACCAGATACAGACGAAGCTATAATTACTGATACCGCAAAAGTAGTTAATACCCTAAATTCTTTATGTATAGAAATGGATAATAGATATGATTTGTTAAAATCTGCTATGGTTCGAAATATTAAAGAATATAATACAAAATTTAAAGCTCGAAAATTAAATCCTAATGAGGGTCACCAATTCTTACCATATATTGTTTTAGTTATTGATGAATTTGCAGATTTAATAATGACCGCAGGCAAGGAAGTAGAAACTCCCATTGCTAGGTTAGCTCAGTTGGCAAGAGCTATTGGAATTCATTTAATAGTTGCTACACAAAGACCATCAGTTAACGTTATTACAGGTATTATAAAAGCAAATTTTCCTGCTAGGATAGCTTTTAGAGTTACCTCAAAAATTGACTCAAGAACAATCTTAGACGCTGGTGGAGCAGATCAATTAATTGGGCGTGGTGATTTACTTTACACAGCTGGAAACGAAATTGAAAGAATTCAATGCGCTTTTGTAGACACTCCAGAAGTTTCTAAAATTACGGATTTTATTGGTTCTCAAAGAGCTTACCCAAATGCACATTTACTTCCAGAATATATTGGAGAGGAAGGTGGCACAAGTCTTGATATAGATATTTCAGACAGAGATAAGTTGTTTAGAGAAGCTGCAGAAATTATTGTGATAGCGCAACAAGGGTCAGCCTCACTTTTACAGAGGAAATTAAAATTAGGATACAATAGAGCTGGACGCTTAATAGATCAGTTAGAAGCTGCTGGTATTGTTGGCCATTTTGAGGGCAGCAAAGCCAGACAAGTATTAGTAACAGATTTAATTGCTCTGGATCAGCTATTAGAAAATGAAAAAAATGTTTAAACTTAAAAAAGTAATACTAACTATTGGTGCAGTTTTTATTAGCCTAGCTGTACATTCCCAGCAAAATTATAACTCTAAGCAATTATTAGACGAAGTTTCTTCAAAAATGAAAGCTTATAAAAACATGCATTTAAATTTTAGTACCTCTTTAATCAATGAAGAAGCAGGTATTAAAGAAAATGATGAGTTACCAATAAAAGGAGAGATTTATCTACAGGGAGATAAATATAACTTAAGTTATTTAGGTAATAATTTTATTTTTGATGGTACTAAATTATACGTCATTAATCATGATGAAAAAGAAATTACTATTAATGATGAAGATTTAAGCGAAGATGAAGGCTTTATATATCCATCTAAACTACTTACTTTTTATGAAGAAGGTTACGAACATAAATTAAGTAACACATCCACTATAAAAAATCGTAAAATACAATTCATTGAATTAACTCCTATTGATACAAATTCCGAAATAGTTAAAGTTGTTTTAGGTATAGAAGTTTCATCAAAACACATTTATCAATTAGTTCAATTTGGAGAAAATGGTGCTAAAACTATTTTAACTATCAACAAATTTAAAAGTGATCAAAACATTACTGATGAATTATTTAATTTTAATAGATTAAAATATGAAACATTAGATTACTTAATAGATTAGATGAAAATTTTAGACAAATATTTACTAAAATCATTTTTAGTTCCCTTTTTTGCAACATTCTTAATAATCCTTTTTGTTCTTGTTATGCAAGCTCTTTGGATGGCTTTTGATAGTATAGCAGGAAAAGGTATTGGGCTATTTTTTATTTTTAAATTTCTTTACTACACTGCTTTAGTAGTTTCATCTCAAGCGCTTCCTATAGCCGTGTTATTATCATCTATAATGGCTTTAGGTAATTTATCAGAAAACTATGAATTTGCAGCTATAAAATCAGCAAATATATCTTTAATGAGAATGATGAGGCCCTTAATTATTTTAACGCTGCTAATAAGTGTTTTAAATTTTTTATCTCTAAACTACGTATTTCCTTATGCTACTTTAAAGCAGAAAAACTTAACTAATAATATTAAAAAGAAAACACCTGCATTAGCACTAATACCAGGAAGTTTTAATACAGAAATACCAAATTATCAGATTAAATTTGATGAAAAATATGGGGAAAATCAAAACTTATTGAGAAAAGTTCTTATTTATGACCTATCATCAAAAAAAGGAAATAAAAAAATTATTACGGCTCAAAATGGAAAAATAATTAGCGAAGAAGGAAGTAAGTATATGACACTTGTACTTTACAATGGTTTCTATCATGAAGAATTTATTCCCAAAAGAAGAAATGTTAACAATATGAATAAAATGCCAGCCTCAAATGCAACTTTTGAGGAATATTCGTTTAATATAGATATTTCAAAATTTTCTGATGATGATCTAGAAGAGGAAAAATATACTAAGATTCAAAATATGCTAAGCTTAGCGCAGTTAAAAGATACGATTCCAACTATGAAAATTTCTTATGATGAATATCTTACATCCAAATCTACTAGTATCTATCTAAAAGTAAATGCTAAGGAACTCTTTTCTCAAACAGATTCGATTGAAAATTATAAACTAGATACCGTTTTGCTTAATAATTATGATTTAAAAGGAAAAATAAGTGTTTTAGATAGGGCCATAAGTAATGTAAAAACAACAAATAAAAATTTAACTACTGATACCAAAAGCATTCAGTGGAAAAGAAAAAAATTAAATTTATATGACATAGAATATCATAACAGAATTGCTTTTTCCCTTTCCTGTTTGATATTATTTTTTATTGGAGCACCTCTTGGTTCTATCATAAGAAAAGGAGGATTTGGTTTGCCAATGATTTTGGCTATAAGCATCTATGTAATCTATTTTTTTGCCAATACATTTGGTAGAAATTTGGCAGAAGAAAGTTCATTGTCTGCAATCGTTGGATCATGGATATCTACCATTGTAATGGTTCCATTTGCATTTTTCTTAACCAGAAGAGCTTCTAAGGGTATGGGATTATTTAATATTGATGTATTTTTGTTCCCCATCACCAAATTTTTGAAAAAATCTAAATCTTTACAATCTTAAATTAAAATGACTACAAAAAGTAAAATTAAATTGAATACCATAGAAGAAGCCATTCAAGATATTAAAGACGGTAAAGTTATTATTGTAGTTGATGATGAAAATAGAGAAAATGAAGGTGATTTTTTAGCAGCTGCAGAAAACGTTACTCCAGAAATGATTAATTTTATGGCTACACACGGGCGAGGTTTAATATGTGCACCCTTAACTGAGAAGCGATGTAAAGAATTAGAATTAGGAATGATGGTTCATAATAATACCGATCCTATGGAAACAGCATTTACAGTATCTGTTGATTTGAGAGGTAATGGAGTTACTACTGGGATATCCGCTTCAGATAGAGCCAAAACTGTTAAAGCGCTCATAGAAACAAATACGAAGCCTTTTGAACTAGCTAGACCTGGTCATATATTTCCTTTAAAAGCAAAAGAAGGTGGTGTTTTAAGAAGAACTGGTCACACTGAAGCAGCTATTGACTTTGCTAGGTTAGCTAATTTGAAACCTGCTGGTTTAATTGTAGAAATAATGAATGAAGATGGTACTATGGCTCGTCTTCCTCAATTAATAAATGTTGCTAAAAAATTCGATATTAAAATTGTTTCTATTGAAGATTTAGTCGCCTACAGAATGGAACACGACTCTCTTATTGAGAAAAAAGAAGATTATACAATTAAAACAAGATTTGGAGATTTTAGATTGAGAGCTTATCAACAAACTACAAATAATCAAGTTCATATAGCACTTACAAAGGGTAGCTGGAATAGAAATGAAGCAGTATTAACTAGGGTAAATTCTACATTAGTAAATAATGATATTTTGGGAACGCTTACCAATAATGCTGATAAGAAATTAGATCAAATGTTTCAATCTATTAATGAACAAGGAAAAGGAGCTATTTTATTTATAAATCAACAAAATCAATCCCAAAATCTATTAAATCGTTTGCATATTCTCAAAGAAAATCAAGCAAATGGAGTTATGAAGGCTCCGGTAATGGCGATGGATAACAAAGATTTTGGAATTGGCGCACAAATTTTACATGATTTAAAAATCAATAAAATTCAATTAATGACTAACTCCAAACAAACTAAACGAGTTGGAATGATAGGTTACGGATTAGAAATTATAGATTATGTAACATACTAATTTACAATTTAGTATTAGTATCTATTTCTCTAGGGGTTTTATCTTTCTCAAACCATCTAGCAGAATGAGATCCTCTTAAAATTACTTCAGAGTCATTTACCTCTAGCCAACTACCCTCACGTAAACCCAAAACAGATGTATTATTATAAATATGATATTCTTTTATTCTTGTTTCGCGGGACTCACCCATATGTGTAGATGATCTATCTGGATCTAAATAATGAGCATTAATATTAAAGGGAATTATTCCTAATGTTAAAAAGCTTGAAGGGTACACTATAGGCATATCGTTTGTATTCATCATCGATATACCACAAATATTACTTCCAGCACTAGTCCCTAAATAAGGAGTTCCATTATTTAAAACATCTGAAAGAATGGAAAAAAGATTGTGTTTATGTAATTGATTCACTAATTCAAATGTATTACCTCCTCCTGTAAAAATTGCTTCAGCATTTTTGATAGCCATTGTAGAATTGTGAAATTCGTGAATTCCTTTAACATCTATTCCTATTTTTTTAAAAACATGAGCAACTTGTTTAGTATAGTCATCATAGGGAATTCCACTAGGTCTAGCATATGGTATAAATAATAAGGTGGATACACCATTAAAAAAAGAGATTAGGCTTGGTAATAAATATTCTAAATATGAACTACCGTGGATAGTAGATGTACTAGCAATAATAAGTTTTTTCATAAATCCAAAAATACATAATGCAATTGTTAATTAACAAAAAATTATTGAATTCTCAATGTGAATTAACCAATTGAATATTTAAATTGCAGTAATTAACCGATTAAATAAATTGTGAGGAAATATCTAATATTAATGTTGCTATTTAGTTCATTGCAACTCCTAGGTCAGAAAAAAATTTTCTTACATGGAATGTTGAGAGACTCCACTAGCTTACTAAAAAATGTTCATGTTGTTAACTTGAATACTGAAAAAGGAACATTTTCAAACGATTATGGACAATATCGAATAGTTGTTTCATTAGGTGACACGTTAAGATTTTCATCTGTAGAATATGAAACAGTCAAAAAAAAGATAACAGACAGAATTTTTTTCAGCAAAAAACTAAATCTTATTCTAGAAAACAAAAACTATGTTTTGAATGAAATTGTTGTTAAAGAACACGATTTAACAGGTAATTTATCAATAGATCGAAAAAAAGTTCCTAAGGATACAATTGCCACTATGGGTAAGAATTTAAGTAATTTAATTGATAATGTATCTAAAAAATCTCAAAAAGGCATTTTAAATAAACCCATTAAAAAAGACAGTAAATTAGCTGAAGAAAGCAAGAGAAATACTGATCCAACAAAATCATTTAACGGTTTAAATTTAGGAAGTATTGTTGGGGGTTTAATAAGTTTAATTCCAAAAAATAAAAGTAAAAAGAAAAGTAAAAAACAATCTATTCAATTGTTAAAGAACAGTATTTTATCAGACTTTGGTTATGACTTTTTTGACCAACTAAAAATTCCTGAAGATAAAATTTATGCATTTTTAGATTATTGCTCAAAATTTAATATTGAGGAGTTATACGAACAAGAAAGGAAGTTAAATCTTATTAAGTTACTTAAAAATAAAAGCGGCATATTTTTGGAACAACTCAAAGAAAAATAATTATTATGTAAAAATACTAAACTGTATGTTGTATTTTTATGATAAATTATATGAGAGTGATTAAAAATCTAATATTTATATTCTTACTGGTTAGTTCCATTTCTACAAAAGCTCAAAAAGATAATTTTTGGCTTTACGGAAAATTAAAAGACTCAAGTAGTGTTGTGAAAAATGCAAACATTATTAACTTGAAAACCAATAAAGGTACTTTTTCTAATGATTTTGGAGATTATAAAATAATTGTTTCTGTAGGTGACACTCTTCAGTTTACTTCAGTTCAACATAAAACTGTTTATCGTATTATTAATGATTTCGTCTACAGATCTGAGGTTTTAGATGTTTTCTTGACAAATTCCACCTATGAATTGGATGAAGTTGTTTTAAAAACCAATGACTTAGATGGTTTTTTATCTTTAGATTTAAAAAAAACACCAGAGGATAAAAGAGCAGAAGCATTAAAAAAAACAATGGATTTTTCTAATGTAAATATGAAAGCCATTTACAATGGAGATTATATAGACCAGAGGGTTAGACCTCCAATGAACAACGTAGATCCTACAGCAATGTTTGCAGGCGCTGGGGGTGGTTTAAGTATTCCTGTTAAATTTTCTGAAAGATTATGGGCTTTGAGAAGAGATTTAGATTTTAAAACGAATTTTCCAAAAAAATTATTAAGTGAATTTGGAAAGCCTTTTTTTGAAAATAATTTAGGAATACCACCTGAAAAATATTATAATTTTTTAGAGTATTGTAATCCACTTGGTATTGAAGATTTGTATAGACAAAATAGAAAAATGGAAATGATTCTTGTATTGAAAAGAGAAAGCATAACATATCTAGAAATTACTAAGAATAGTAAAGAATAATTTTTCTATAGTATTATGGTTTCATTTAAGAAAATAGTTTTTTTAATTATACTTCCCTTTCTCGCATTTAGCAGCCACAAATATTATTTAAGTCTAACAGACATAGAGTATAATATTGAAAAAAACAGCTTAGAGATAATCATCAATTTATTTATGGATGATTTAGAATATACCGTTAATAAAGATTTTGAAATTGATTTAAAACTTTCAACCAAAGATGAATTAAAAAATGCTGATAAATATTTCAAAAATTATTTAAATAAAAATCTTACTTTCAAAATAGATAATAAACAAATAAACTTTGAATACATTGGAAAAGAATATGAAGGTGATCTTATTTATTTTTATCTAGAAATAGATAGCGTGAATAACCCAAATTCCTTAGAATTATCAAATAAATTACTTCTTAAATATTTTAAAAAACAACAAAATGTTGTAAAATTGAAAAATGGCAAAAACCGACAAAGTGAAATTTTAACTTATGAAACTAATAAAGCTTTGTTAAATTTTTAAAAAAACCTCTAAACAATACTCCTAATTATTACATTCAACAAATTTTTTAAATCAAAACTATCTCTCATGAAGAAAATAGCTATTTCAGCTTTTAGTTTCCTGTTTATTTCATTTTCTATTATTGGACAAGAAATACAAAAAAAATCAAAAGTAGGCCACACAGATCAAAATAAATTCAGACAATTAAAAGATGTACTACCTACCCCAAACAACAGAAGAACTGCTTCAGGGGCACCAGGATATGAATATACACAACAAAAGGTAGATTATGTGATGAACATCAGAATTGACGAAAATACAAATCGTCTTTTTGGAGATGAATCTATTACTTACAAGAATAATTCTAAAGATAATTTAGAATATCTGTGGGTTCAATTAGATCAAAACATGAGAGCTCCAGACTCAAAAACCCCTTTAGCTAAGTCTGAGAGTTTAGGCTCATCCTATGAAAGACCTGAAACCTTCGCAAAAAATAATTTAAAAAAACCTTCAGATTTTGGATTTAAAATTGAAGAAGTTAAAAATATTGATGGTAGTTCACTTTCATACATGATTAATAGAACTATGATGAGAATCAACTTACCAGAACCACTTGCACCAGGAACTTCTTTTGAATTTAAAATTAAATGGAATTACTTAATTAATAACTCCGTAAAAGATGGTGGTAGGTCTGGATTTGAATTATTTCCAGATGGAAATAAAAACTATACCATAGCTCAATTTTTTCCTAGACTTGCAGTATATGACAATGTTGAAGGATGGCAAAATATGCAATTTTGGGGAAGAAGTGAATGGGCTTTGGAATTTGGAGATTATGATGTAAAAATAACAGTTCCTTCTGATCATATATTAGACGCTACTGGTGAAT
>Ga0233438_10000612_pt1 | contig 43976 bp, 19 predicted proteins | sample SI_123_September_FD_182720 | JGI IMG/M metagenome (GOLD analysis project Ga0233438, IMG submission 182720) | Seawater microbial communities from Saanich Inlet, British Columbia, Canada - SI_123_September2016_10_MG | ecosystem: Environmental > Aquatic > Marine > Inlet | place: Canada: British...
TGATTCATTCATCCGTCTATTTGATGGTGGTTGGCAAACTACGACCACTAAATCACGTTTGAACGCAATCCTAAATGTTCATGGAGAACAGGGAGATAACGTCTTTCAAAAAGATTTTACTTGGTATGTTCGCATGAACACTGCACAAGGTCTCTCAGTTGTTCCTTTCTTCTCTTCAATGCGTCTCGGTTGATTCGCTACACTTTTCTGTCCTTTATTTCCTGATCTAATGTTCCCTAACATGCAAGACGTTCGTTACTCCATGATTCAAATGTTTACTGAAGATGAATGGAATGCAATCTATAATGCAATGGCAGACTATCAAGATCATGGAGAAGAAGAGACCGATTTGTCTCACTCTATTCAATCTAAAATCACTGAACTGTTTGCAATCAAATGATCGATAATATCTCTTCTATCTCAACTGAAGATCTCTTCACTCTTCATCACAAAGGTCAGATCATCTTTACTAAATTGCCAACACGCAAACCACGTAAATCTGATCTAATTCTTACACAAACTAAAGGGATTCGTACTAACACGAATCGTGGTAAGATTAACACTAAGTCTGCATCACTCGTTTAACATTCTTCATTCTCATGAAAGTTCTTCTCATTGCAATCATCGGTGTTCTTGTTTACAACTCCCCTGACATGCGTTCTACAATTGCAGATGGACTTGACCACACTGCTGAAGCAATTCGTCCTGAGTCTGATATGAAAGTTAACTTCACTCTTCCCTCTATTAACTTCAACTAATGGATTCACTATTTGAATATCTCGCTGCAGAATTAGAAGTCACAGTAGATTATCTATTCGCAGAGTTTCTAGTCGATGAAGAACTCAACTTAACTGAACTTCTACAAACAATCTCACCACCAGAAGAATGAACTTAGACTACAAACTTGATCACGAATCCACAAGATACGTCATTCACTGTTTTGATGAACAAAATGACAATCCTGAATACAGTGCTTACAATAAGTACCGTTTCCCAGAATACCTAATCAGTGAAAACTTATCAGGTGAACATGTAAACGATCCACAAGCAAAACAATATAGAGTAGACAAACTTACTCCTATTACATTACAAGACCTAAAAGAAGTCATGACATATAGACAGATCAATCAGTTCGATACAGTGACAGAATGTAAGATGTACTTGAATGAACTATGATATAACAACTCTACGGAGAGTTTTCCACATTTACACAAACATATGTGGAAAAACCTGTGGAAAATTAAATGGTTAAATAAATATACTTTGCTGTTTTATCTAAGTCTCTTAATGTCTCTTTTTGATGTTAGTTTTGCCTGCAAGCTATCACACTTCTCCTGAAATGTCAACCCCTCCAAGAACATCACAGACCCCACACATACCGCTTGACAACATGATCAAAATCTATTATACTGACTCTGTTGAGTTTCAAAAACAAACTGTGTCCTTTGGGTCATGACAAACCAAGATTACGACGATAGGTTAAGACAACTGCAATCAGAGGATAGCTACTTTGATTCTTACAAATCTGAAAAGAAGAGTAAGAAGAAAACAAACAAACATTCTACTAAAAAGAAAGACAAGTGGGGAGACTGGAACTAACACTGAGACCCCTCTAGAAACGTCTCTAAGGTCGCTCTAACTCTTCCAGAGTATACACACACCAATTCACACAATCATCATGGAAAACGAATCTTACGACACTGACTTCTCTGATACTACAGTAGAAGACTTCTCAGCTATAGATGAACTTGACTTAGACTTTATTACAGAGAGTGATGAACAACTTCTCAAAGACTTCGCACCTGTTTCTGATATATACTCTGAGGGTTATTATTAGACAGACAGTGTAGTCTCTGTGCTTATGTGAAGCGAACAGCGCCCAGACGACAGTGTTCATGCGGGTTTTGGGCGCTGGGGGTGCCCGCGTTATTAATACCGCTAACTACCCTAACCTACAAAGTGTTACGGACGACAGACAAATATCACATTCAAAATTTTTTCCAGGGTCCCCAGACCTGTAAAGTTCAAAAAAATTCTCCCAGGTAAAATCAATGAAAACCTTGATACCAGTTTTGTTAGCGTCTTTGACGTTATTGACAGTAGAACCTGCGATGGCTGGTCACAGACCTCCACATCATAAGGAATGTTTCGAGACATATACTCGCTGGAAGAGTGGGTGGTATGATAACCAAGGGTATTGGAGACCTGGAAGGTATATCAAAGATACACGACCTACGATATGTCAAAGGAGACATAGGACAGATCATCATCATCACTATATCCCAGCACCACAGAGTACGAAACCGAGGAAACCTGCAAAGGGATCCGATGATAACTCATGTCTTGAGGGGAGTGTAATCGGAGGTATTGCAGGAGGGGGACTCGGTGCTGCATTAAGTAGGGGAGATGGACGATGGTGGGCAATTCCATCAGGTATTGTTGGAGGCGCACTTGTAGGATGTCAGATTGACGGGGGTTAATAAATAAGAGTTTTATAACTAAACCAGGGACAATAAGATTATGGACCGTAGTTTACAGATACATTTTGACGAGATGTCTGATGAATATTTCGTCGAACTTCCAGATGAGTTAATTGAAGAACTTGGATGGAACATTGGTGACACTATCAATTGGGAAATTCAAGATGACTATGCTATTTTAAAGAAATCAGATACAACAGAAGACCTTTGATCTGCCTAGCGGCGGCGCGCGAAAACCTTTAAGTGTTACTAAAATTATGAAAGATCAACAACAACCAAGTCCAAGTTTGAGTACAGTAATGAAAACTCTCAAGGACCTTGAAGCACGACTTGATAATATTGAATCAAATTCACTGGGATCAAGAGAGATTTTATATAAAATACCTGGTGATACTGAGTACACTCGTCTAGCAGATAGTCTTGATAAGATGTGGACTAATATTGATAATGTTAATAACAAAGTAGATCAGATCATTAAAGATGCCGATTGATATTAGTCCAGAAGGTGGTGCATATGATCCGTCACCATCAAAACTATGGAATCAAGATTCCGAAGCAGAGACGACAGTAGGTAAAAGTCTAGTGCGTGTGAATAGTTCTGTGCTTTCTTTTAGTCAATCAACGTTTGGCGGATCACCTTCGATCAGTGCTGACCAGTTAAAGAACTTATTACCTGCAACTGCAATTGATTTCTTTTTAACAGAGGGGTTAGTATATTTTTATCATATCATCGATACAAGTAATAAACCAGTAGTTGCATCAGCAGTCACAGGTGGATTTCCCTCTGTGTTGACTGCAATACCAGTCTGTGGTCTTGGTATTGGTCCTGACTTAGGTAATGTAAGTTCTTTAAATTCATCTTATGGTGCATTTCCTACTGGGGGATGTACCACTTGGGTTTCTACACCGAGTGCTAATGTATCTTATGGAACTCCTGGTGGAACACAAGCAGTTAAGGGAACAGTATTAAATCCATCAGATGGTCGTGATGGATCAGGTCGTGTTGGTGGATATCCAGAACTATTCTGTGTGGATAGTAGTACAAAAGCGTGTATGATTGAATATCAGAGTGGCAGTAAAAGATTTAAAGGTGGAGAAGTCATTAGTTGGGGTGAAAGTCTAGGTACATCTGCAGCTGCAACAGGTGCTGGTTTCGGATGTAGGTTCACACCTAGCTGGAGTTTGTCTAAATCAAACTTTTCACAGAGTGCAAAGGTAGTTGAAGCATATGAGATGACTCAAATTGGTTATACAATGCTTCAACTTAGTGGTAATTTTAGATTTACTGCTGACAAAGTTATCAATTACCAAGGATATAAGTTCAAAGTGAAAGCTGGAGGGGGTATTCCTACCCGTGCAGCACTGTTTGGACGTTGGGAGTTTGATCAAAAGGATGTATTCTGGTTGAAAATGATTGCAGAAGAGGAGTATAATGGCAGTAATAAGATTCAAAGGGAGAAAGTTAAGGTAGAGTATCCTCGGAATGCGACTACTAGGGGAGAATTTGACAAAGCACTGGAGAAAGTTAACAAAAAAAGTAGTGAGGATGTCGAACGTGCTGTCGAAACTCTCCAAGAAGAGTCTAGACGAGTCCAGATTAACCGTGTTGCTGTTGCAAATGACGGTAGTTTGACTACAGAAACTGAAGTTAATGCTGGGGCACGTATTAACAATAGTGATATTCCTGGTATTCTTGATAAAGATCCAGTAGTAGGACCAATTGTGAATGCAGTCAGGGTAGCATATCCTGAAAAGAATGAAGGTATTGCAGCTGAAGAACAGCGAGATAGACATTTATTCAAGAGAATTGAGACTACAGGGGGTCCTATTGACATCAGAAACTCACCAGACTCAAATGCAAAGAACCTTTTACAAAATGCAGGTATCCCAGAATCCAAATATGCTGATCTTGGTAGTGTTGATAGGAGTTCTTCGGTGTCTGGATCCGCGTTTACTATCGAGGGTAACACAAAAGACCCTAGAGTTGACTTAGTGAAGCCAACAGTTGAGCAGTTGATAGATGGTTCTGGTGAAATTGATAAACCTTTACGTCAAGAAATGAACAGAACTCTTGAAAATAACAACCAAAACATTAAAGATATCTTTGATGGTACTATTAACACCGTTAATGATGTGTATGATGACGTAGAGAATGCAGCAAACAGTAGTTATAGTGCGGATATTAAGGGTAAAGCTACTAAAATTTACGGACCTGTTAATAGATTTGACTTGGTTCCTAGTTATAATCACCCAGAATACACAGTGCTTCAAAGATATGACCCAGATGGGCGCGTAAACAGGTCATTTAATTTTAATTTGTCAGTAAATTTCTGGGGACAAGCTTGTGGACCGTGTTCTAAGACTACAACTACCATACCAGGAGACCCTGAAGCGACTCCTCCAACGCAAGATCAGACAACAACCGTAACTTGTTCTACTGCAGCCAGTGTATCTAACATTTCTATTCCAGTAACTAAAGTTTTTCTTAACAATCTTACTCCAGAAGCAGATATTTGGAAACAAATTTGCAAAGATTACTCTGGAAATTTACAAAATATCACTTATGGAAATCTTTTAGCTCAGTCAAGAGGTCAATCTGACAGTTCTAATGCATATGAGGGTCAAGCATATCACAATGAAGGGAGTGATGAGAGTAGAATATTCCTTAATGGTAAATGGCAGAACATAAAAGACGCAAATATTACCAATCCAAAGCCTGATATCTCACAAGAATCGCCTTTGGAACCTCCATTTAAGGATTTAGACAAAATTAAGGAAGAACTTTCCACCAATTTGACTGGAAAAAATAAAACTTACTTGAATACTGTCACTACTTCGTATGATACTGTTGATAAGACCGTTGAGGAACTAAATAGAGACAAGAGAACTCGTAATGAAGAGAATAAAAATCGTTAATGACGTTTCCAGCAGGGTTACCAACTAGTTTTTGTACAGGACATGGTATTTGTGTTCCCATGGCGGTGCATTATATCGGTGGATGTGGTACTTCTTGTCCACCTGTACTATGTCCTACATATCCAGTACTAGCAAAAAATGCGACTTGTTACTGGCCTCCAACAATTTGTACTGCTCTTACTAGTTTAGTTGGTACAGTTCTTGTCAATGGACAGGTCCCACTTAAGTTGGGAGATGTTTTATTGGTACATCAAGCTGCTTGTACTAATTTAGTTATTGAGATCTGTTGTACTCCTGGTGGATGTACTATCAGAATATTTAATTGTTCTTGTAGTTTACTTGCTACTGAGGATCTATTGGGTGTTGGTCACCCTAGGGCAGTATGGGCATTAACTAAAACGGTGTTTGCTGATAAACGCCCTATGGGCAGTGTAGGAGATCCTCTAGGACCTCCTTGTCTTAGTTACATAGGAACGGGTTCCCCGAACGTCATGGTGGGACTGTAGTTGACAGAGACTCTCTTCTAGGGTATAATACAAAAGTAATTCAATAAGGATCTATGGCAAAGTCAAGAGTTGGAATCGGTGGCGGGACTCACATTGAGTCAAAACCAAAGCGTACTCGTCAAGGTAACGGTAAGCATACCAAATACACTTCTACGAGTCGTAACTCTGCTAAGAAAGCATATCGAGGACAAGGCAAGTAATCATGAAAGTTGACAAGGAACTTTTATATGTTTCTGCGGACAAAGAGATGTCTTTGATCCAAAAAATGACATATCAAATTCAAATGTCTGATATTGACATTAATCCTAGTGAGACTTGTTTTCTGATGGTTTCTCCAGATTATTCTGGAATCGTTACTCAACACCTTTCACATGGGTTATCTAAAGATGGCGAAATTTATCATATTGAAGCAGTAAACGTTCCTTTCCATGATGAAAACGTAAAACCTTATAAGGTCAACTTTCAAATTAATTTTGCCGAATGGGTTCTTGATTGGCAGAATTTTGTTTTGATTGAAGCTGGTGTGATCCGTGGAGGTAACTATACATGGATTACAGAAGTCATGGAAGACTTTACTGAGAAAAATTATCACTCAGTTGCTTTATATGAAAATGTGCATAGTAAGTTTCATAGTGATTTTGTTGGGGAATACTACAATGATATGACTCATGATTTACATTTCTGGTGGGAAAAACCTAATAACCACTGGCCTGCTTACTAAATAGAACATACAGTGATAGAACCACATTAAAAGTTCTTTACTATTATAAAAGGAGTTGAGATGGCGAACAGTCCAATCCCTGATAATGTTCCGTCTATGATGCTTAATGATTTTGGGACTGTCGTTTTAATAACAGATCCTAAGTCTGATAAATATCTTAATGATACAAGAGAACATACTAACACTTTACCTTCAGGCAGTAAAGTTCATATTGATGATTACGTTGAATGGGTAACTTAATCTAAACAAAGATGTCAACAAGTAGATACGGAATAAAGACGAAAGAGTCGAGATCCTTCAGGGATGTCGCTCTTTCTTTTAGCAGGAATCCGTTAACGGGTGATATAAATATCTTGAAGGACGAAGCCTCTATAAAGAGTTCGGTCAAAAATATTATTTTGACAAAACCTGGTGAAAAATTGTTTGAACCTTTGTTTGGTTCCGACGTAACAGATTTGCTATTTGAACCATTCGATTTTATCGTAAAAGATCGAATGGAAAATGAAATACGAACATCTCTAGAATTGTACGAACCCAGGATTGAACTGGAAGAAGTAAACGTCAATTGGATTGACTCTAGTTATGAAATTGAAGTGACAATACAATATAAGATTATTGGAGAACCACTCATCAGAGAAATTGCATTCTTACTAGAGCCAAGATAAATGAACCCTAAGAATTTAACAAACTTAGATTTTTATGAAGTAAAAGAATCTATAAAGTCATATCTGAAAACCAAAGATGAGTTTTCGGATTATAACTTTGAAGGATCTACTATTTCGTATCTGTTAGATACTCTAGCATATAACACATACTACTCTTCATTCTATGCTAACCTAACAGCGAATGAATTGTTCTTAGAGACATCTACAATTCGTGATAATATTGTAAAAATTGCAAAACTACTCAACTATACTCCAAGATCTAGTAAAGCATCTGAGTTGGTTGTATCTTTTGCTTTTCAAACACCACTTGGACCAGATGGTAACTATCCAAGTACGGTAGAACTTCAAACTGGACCTGTATTTTCTTCTTCAGTTCAAGCAGGTGCTGGGTTTATTTTTAATATCCAGGATAAAATTACAAGTCCTGTAAGTTCTACTACTGGAAGAGTTTCTTTTAATTCGATTGCGCTGAAAGAAGGTAATATTCTTAGGTACTCTTGGGTTGTAGATACTACTAATATTGGTAAGTATGTTATTCCCAATAAAGATATTGATACTACTACTTTAAGAATAGATGTCAAATCTTCTTCTCAATCAACTCAAAGTGATAGATACAAATTAGCTGAAAATCTTGATTCCATCGGACCAGGACAAAAAGTTTATTTCTTGCAAGAAGCAGAAGACCAAAGATATGAGATTTACTTTGGTGATGGTAAAACTGGACGAAAATTAATCGATGGTGAGGTAATTGAAATTGAATATATGACTACAAAGGCTGCTGTAGCTAATGGTTGTCAGAAATTGACCTTTGTCGGTAGTGTTATTGACAGTTTTGATAGACCTATCACCTTCACTCCAATTGTTAAGCTAATTAGTAGAGCTCAAGGTGGAGAAGAACAAGAAAGTATTGAACAAATTAGGTTCAATGCTCCAAGATTTGCTGCAACTCAGTCAAGAGCTGTTACAAAGGATGATTATGAGTCCCTTACAAGGATTTTATACCCACAAACAGCAAATGTTAAAGCAATTGGTGGAGAATCACTAGATCCACCTGAATATGGAAAGGTTTTTATTACAATTAAGAACAAAAGTGGCACTGACATCAATGCATTGACTAAAAGAAGGATTAAAAAGTCACTTTTGGAGTATGCTGTTGCATCAGTAGACTTAGAAATCTTAGATGCTGTTAAAACTTTTGCAGATGTTAGAATTTTGGTTAAATTTGACCGAAATAAGACTAATCAAAGTCAACAGTCGATTTATAACTTGATTGAAAAAGCTCTAAAAGACTTTAATAAGAATAACTTCAATAATTTTGGTGGCCAACTGAGTTATAGTAGATTAATTTCTATATTAGATACTGCCGATGTATCGATTACATCAATTCTTTTGAATGTACGATTGAGACAAATTATTTGTCCAAATTTTAACAATAATACCGTATACAATCTTAACTTTGGTGTTCCTCTAAAGAAAGGATCTACAGGAACTATTGGAAGTGGTGATACCAACGGCGATAGTGATTGTGCTTGTGATGAGTCCAACGTAGTTTCTTCATCATTCCAGATTGTTGGATTTGATAGAACCTTAGAACTTGATGATGATTCAAAAGGTAATATTAGATTATATTATATTGATAATGGAAAGAAAATATATGTCAATACAAATATCGGAACTATTGACTATAACAAGGGTAAGGTAAGTATAGGTCCTATAAATATTACCAGTACATCGTTACCTGGCACATGTGGTTTGCTGATATCAGTAATACCATCAAATCCAACAGTTAAATTTCCATATAACGTTATTCCTGAAATTGGATTTCCAACAGTCATCGATGTTTATGATGACTCTAGTATATTCACTCCAAGTGATGATTGGACACCCCCACCAGTTACTGGCGGTAACACAGGCGGTACTACAGACGGTTCAGGTGGATCTGGAGGTAGTACAACTGATGGGTCTACTGGAACTGGTACTGGCGGTGGTGGATCTGGATCTGGCGGTGGCGGTGGCGCCGGCGGTGGAAATGGAGGAATTGGTGATGGTGGTGGAACAGTTGGACTACCTGGAACTGGTTCAGGCCTAACTACTGTTGACCCTGGTGCAATTGGTGATGACTTCTTTGAGTCCATAATCGATTTGGACGAATTTACGAACACAGAAACTGATAGCTGCTTCTAAAAAGGACTAACATACGCAGATGAATTACGAGAAAAGAACACAGTCGGTCTCAAGCCAAGTTGAGACCTTATTTCCAGATTTCATCCGAGAGGACGAATCACATTTCATTGACTTTGTTAAATCGTATTATGAGTCTCTTGAAAGACCTGGACAAGCTCTGGATCTTCTCTTTAATATTTCTGACTACTTTGATCTGGATAATTATACTCCAGATAAGTTAACATCTTCTACGATTCTCATTGAGAACACAGAGAAAGATGCTGATAGAATTGTTGTATCTACAACTAAGGGATTTCCCGAAGAAGACAGCGTAATAAAAATTGGTAATGAGTTAATTTACTATAAGGATAAGACAGATTCTCCTTCAGTCAAATTTCTTCCAAATATCAATCAGTCCTTGATTTGGAATAGATTTGTTGACCTAGATCAAATCACCCAGCAATTGAATGGTGTAGATACGGTCTTCAAACTGAAGAGTCTGACTAAAAGTGTATTTTCTCCATCTGCTAACCATATTCTAATCAATCTCTACGGGCAGTATCTTGAGCCTGGAGTTGACTTTTTTACATCGAATGAAGATAGTAATATTTCAGATGATGAAATTAAATTTGCTGTTGCTCCTGCAACCCAGGATCCTCTAACTCTTTTAACACTTAATATTGAATTTATTCAGTCATATATTACTGAACCAATTTATAAACTGGATAGTATTAATCCAGAAGCTTCTAAGAGAGTATATGATCTTAGAAGAGATGGTGAGTCATATATTCCTGTTATTGATTCGTATCTTCTCATCTTTAAGAATGGTGGTCTTCTTTCCATTTTTAATGATTATAATATTTCTAAAGATCAGATCATCTTTAAGGATAATCTGATCGGTACAGAAGATATTTGGATTCTTGCTATTCAATCTACTTCTGCTCCCATTGGTACTGGTGCAGCTGCATATACTGAGATTGATGATACAGGTGCAGTTACTAAAGTTAGAGTATCTGAAGGTGGTTCTGGATACACTCAAAATTATTTTCCTAAGATTGAGATCTCTGGAGAAGGATCTGGTGCAGCTGTATATTCTCTTATTGGTGGTATCAATGCAATTTCTGTAGTAGACGGTGGTGCTGGATATCAAGCTTCAAACCCACCACTAGTTGAAGTTCTTGGTACTGGCGGTAGTTCGGTAGTATCAGTTCCTACAATTGATGCTAACGATACTATCACTTCAATTGAGGTTATTGATTCTGGAAGTGGGTTTACTGAGACACCAAGAATCGATGTAGTTGATCCAGTAATGCCAACTTTTGGCACAATTACACTTACACCACTTTCAAGTGAACTCCCTGGATATCGTATCTTCAATATTCAGATTATTGACGGTGGATCTGGTTGGACCGCTGGCCCTGAGATTTATGTAGATCTTCCTACTTTTGGTGACGATAAGTTAGTAGATAGACCTGCAGCTGCAATCCTTGAGTCTGTTATTACTGATGGTAGAGTTACTTCGGTTAATATTGTTAATGAAGGTTATGGATTTGATGTAAATAATCCACCAAGAGTAAGAGCAGTTAATTATAGAAGAGCTGAGTCTCTTTCTATTGATATTGTTGATGGTGGTATTACTTCGATTGAACTAGTCTCTGGAGGTCATGGATATACTGACTCTCCAACTGTATACATTGTTGATAGTAGATTTGACGTTGATGGTGCATATATTGGTGGAACTGGTGCTGAAGCCACTGCTATTATATTCAATGGTGAAGTAACTGATATCTTGATGCAGAATTTTGGTAGTGGGTATGATGCAAGTACTCCACCAACAGTTATTATTGCTGATCCACCAAAAGCACAGTTAGTTCCTACAATCGGTTCTGGGCAAATTACAGGATTTAGAGTTGTAGAACCTGGATCTGGATATCAGAAAGCATCATTTAATAATATTCGTAGAGGATTTTCGGATAATATTGCATATGATGATAATGGTCCTGTCTTCAGGATTACAACTCCAGAATGTCATGCAAAGAATTCTACCGTTGGAAATGTCTATTCTGACTTCCTGAAAGATTTCCTTAATAGAATTAAGAATCAATTCTTGCCTGGATTCCCAGAAATTGATTTTGAAGAATATGATATTAGAAATCTGATCAAGAAGATCAAGACTTTCCAATCGGCAAAGGGTACTACTGATTCAATCAAACTATTCTTTGATACTGTATTCAACGATAAAGTACAAGTATCTCTTCCTAGAGATAGTATTACTAAAATTTCTGATGCTCTCTGGTCTGTTAATACAGTAGCCAGGGTAGAACTGTTGTCTGGAGATATTACTAGTATCTTAGGATCAGAACTGGTACAATATCAAGATGCTAACGACGAAACTGTCCTCTTTGCGTCTGCTATCATTGATGATATCACTATCATCCAGACTCCTTCTAAGACAGTTTATGAATTGGTTCTTGATACTAATACTCTCACTGGAGAGTTTAAGATCCCATATTCTACAAAACTCAGTGAATCTATTACAGTTGATGATACAACAATTACTGTTGACTCAACTATTGGTTGGCCAGAATCAAATGGATACTTCTATCTCAATGGCATTGAACTTGTAAGTTATAAGTCTAAATCACTTAACCAGTTCTTTGAGTGTACTAGAGGACAAAATGATATTACTAGATCTTGGATTGGTGGAACTAATATCAGTTCTAGATTCTATGTTCGTGGTGGTGCCAACAATGAAGTAGTCATGAAGATTCTTGGTGTATCCAAGAGTGAAAACACAGTTGTTAATGATGGTGGCGCATACTATACTGAAGGTGATAAGATCGATCTCAGTGATTTCGGTATAGATGAAGTTCCCGAACTTGCTGGTGATGGAGCTCTTATCAAGAAGTGGATCTATAACGTAAAGAAAATTAGAGACGTTGAGCAGATTACACTTGCTCAAGTAAGTGGTCAAGTTGTCGCTACTGTAACTACTCTACAACCACATGGTTTGTATAGAGATAAGATTATTGATATCTTTGGTGCAACTCCAGCTTTCTTTAATGGTAAGTTCACAGTAAGTTCTATTGATACCACTAATGCTTATACTTTTTCGTATATCATTGATTCTGTAGATGTAAGTATCCTCACTACAGTAACTGAAGCTGGTGGAGATAAGTATCTATCGATTCCTCTAGAAAAAGGTAAGTCACCATACAGACCTATTGAAAGAGTTATCTCAGAGTTTACTACTGGAATCCAAAATACTTATGTATCTGATGATTCCATCTATGTTGCTACTTCTGGTATTCCTTCTTATGCAATTGGTAACAATGCTATATCGGGTTTTGGTGGTACTGCTCTAATTCCTGGTAACCAAAGGAATCTTTTCAGATTCCCTCAAGAGGTTCAAATTGTTTCAAATAAAACTGAGACTCCTGTAGGAACTATTGGTACATGGTTGAATGGCGTACCCATTTACAACTATAAAGATTCTAGAACTGTTAAGTTTGGTTCTATCTCTGATGTAACAGTTATTCAGGGTGGTATTGGATATGACTCGGAATTTGAACCACAAATTAATGTTTATAAGAGAGTCCAAACTGCAACAGGCACTCAGATTGTTAAAAACCCTGATGGTGTTGATCTGAAACCAGTTGTTAATGGTAGTGTTATTGAGATTGAAGTTGTTGATGGTGGTTCTGGATATACTGAGAACCCTGTCTTGACTGTTTCTGGTGGTGGTGGAGGCGGTGCCTTCTTAACACCAGTTCTTGCTAATGGTGCAATTACCAGAGTTATTGTTGATGAAACTGGAACTGGATATTCTACTATTCCTATTATTAACGTTGTTGGTGGCGGTGGTGACGGTGCAATCCTGAAACCCGTTGTTCGTGGTAATATTGAAGATATTGTAATTGTAAATCCTGGAGTTAATTTCTCTGAGGTTCCTGAAATCAGAGTAGAACCTGGAACAGGTGCAAAAGCACAGGTGGTTGTACTTAATGGAAGAATTCGTTCAATCGGTATTCTGTCTGCTGGTAGTGGATATACAACACCACCACTTGTTGTCATTGGTGATGAAACAGGTAGAAATGCTATTGCTAAAGCTGACATCTATACAACTGGACAGTTTGCAGGTCAGATTAGTCAAATTAGAGTCATTAACAGTGGTATTAACTACGATCAAAATACAACAACGATAGACATCGTTCCAGTTGGTAGTGAGGCTCAGATTTCTGTCAATATCTTTGATTGGACTTATGACATCGAGTATAGACTACTCAATCAAACAAATACTGGTAACAACCGTTCATATGACCCATATAATGGTTATGTCTTTGTTGGTAAGAACAATCAGTTTGGTGCAGAGTATGCTCACATTTCAAAACCAAACTATCTGAGATATATTCTTGGTGATAGTCTCCTCTTTGACAAAACTACTGACACGTTTACTGAATTAGAACAAGATCAGATTACTATACACTCACCTATTCTTGGTTGGGCATTTGATGGTAATCCAATCTACGGTCCATATTCATATCAGGATGCATCTACTCTCGGTGGAGCGAATAACCCAATCGTTGCTATGGTTAGTGGTTATGCACTTAATACTTCTAGAGATAACGGTCCAAGTCTCTCTGACTATCCTCTGGGAACGTTTATTGAGGATTATCAGTATGCATTGTCTGCTGGTGTAACTCTTGATAGGTATAATGGTAGATTCTGTAGAACTCCAGAGTATCCTCAAGGTGTATATGCTTATTTCATGACCATTGATGGTCAGGTTGATTCTAGTGCCACATTCCCATATGTTATTGGTGGACAATACTTCTCTGTACCTGATGAGTGGAACTTTAGTCAAAAGGCAATTCAGAATTATCTTCCACAAGATGTTATTCGTTACAGAGAACCTTATGAATCAACTGATGTTGATGTTGTAAGAAAACTCAGCGATATCAACTCAGTATTGTCTACTGAAGATAACGAGTTTAACTTCATTCTAGAACAGTCTGTTGATATTCAAGGTAATGTTCTTGCTGGATATGATATCAATGATGATACCTTTATCACAGATGATGAACTTGCTCCTATTGAGTTTGTAGAAGAGTCTGATATTGAAATCTATGATTACTTCCCCAAATCTTCTAAGGATTCAAGAATTGATATTAATATCTCAAATGTCAATAAGTTTGAAACATCAATTGTTGATGGATTTACCATTGAAAATGGTGGTACTGATTATAAAGTAGGAGACATCCTTTCGTTTGAAGATTCTACTGGATCTGTAATTTCTAACTTGCCTTCCGCTAAGGTTAGTGCAATTAGTGGTGTTGATATCGCTGGTCTTACTTTCATTAAGGAAGATGATAGGATCTTCGGTCAGATGACGACGAACATAAATCATGGTCTGTCATATCTGGATGAGATTGAAGTATTTACAAGTCCAGAGTCTGAATCTCAGGCTTCGTACCAACCAAATACATTCAAGGTAAAAGTAATTAATGGCGTTGAGACTGTAAATGTTCAGTCTATTGGTATTGGTTATTCTCAAGAACGTCTTCCTAAGTTTAGATTCTTTGATTCAACAGAAGATATCGTTCTGACTCCTGAAATTGATAGTAATGGTAACCTAACAGATATTAGTGTAACTAAGTCTGGTAGAATTACTGATCTTACATCCACAAATATTAAGATCTCAATTGACCCTCCAATTACTCCTTTCGTATCTAAGTTCTTCAGTGTCCAGGCAAAACTGGATAGACTTGCTGAAGTAACTCTACCTTCAGGAACATTAGAATTCCTGAAGTCTAATCAAACCATTACTAATGATATCGTTCTTGCTCAGAATGAAATCTCTTCTATTACCACAACTGCAGGTGATGGAACAAATGGAGCGAATGTTGGACAATATATCATCTCTGTTAGTACTGCAGAAGAGAACCTGGTTCAAACGGGCAAGGTAGTTAAGATTGTTGGATTTACTCAATATACAGTTCTGAATGGTAATAAGACTATTACTACTGCAGACAATAATAGTTTTGAGTTTGTAGTTACTGCTGGAAGTCTTCCTGCAACTATTGAGACATCTACTAGAGACTGGGATTTAGTTTCTTCCTCTTCTAATGGTGCTCACACCATGGCAATCAAACAAGATGGAAGTCTCTGGGGTTGGGGTAATAACCACTTCGGTCAAATTGGTATTGGAAACCGTCGTAGAAAGAGATTCCCTGTTCAGATTGGAACTGATACTAATTGGGTCACAGTTTCTGCAAATGGTAATAAGACTCACGCTATCAAGAGTGATGGAACTCTATGGTCATGGGGTTCTAACCTTTATGGTGAAACTGGACTCTACAATGTAGTTACTGCTAGAATTCTTACACCAGAACAAGTTATTTTCCCTGGTACTAGTGCTGGTGATTCACTCAATACTAATTGGGCTAAAGTTGCTGGTGGGTCTCAACATACTCTTGCAACTAAGACTGATGGAACCCTATGGTCATGGGGTGCTGGTAGATGGGGCGGTATTGGCGATAGTACAAGCGAGAACAAGTATTCTCCCGTACAGGTCTTTGATCCAGAAGCTACAGAGTTTGGTGGAAAACTAACTGCTGGTAGTACAATTGTAACTGAGATCTCTGATACTAGTAATATTGTAATTGGTGACCAAATTAGATCTGATTCTGATGGATTCCCATCCGAGAAGACTGCTGCTGGTGCAACAAGAGCTATCTTGGTTCTTGATAAAACTGCAGATACTATTACTCTAAATTTACCTGCAGAAGAAACTAACACTGCATTCATTGGTACTTTCACTGCAGATAGAGACTGGACTGACCTTATGGCAGGTAGTCACTATAGTGCTGCTTTGAAAGGAACTGGTGGTGATGCAGGTAAAGCATATGTTTGGGGTGCTGCTTGGGCAGGTAGACTTGGACTTGGTTCTACTGTATATCTTTATGTTTATGGAAGATACACTGGATCTTTTGATGAGAACGATACGATTACATTTGAAGAGTCTGGTTGTACTGCAAAGGTTGCTTCTTGGAGACCAAAGAGCAGACTTTTGATTCTTAAGAACTTCGAGTATGGATATGACAGTGCAGGAGAGCAAGTTTCTCCTATCAGAAGGGAAACAATTCGCGGCACTGCATCTACAACAACTTATATATACAACAATGATGTAACCACTGGATTCTACGAACAAACCACATATACTATCACCTTTAATGCTGGTGGCACTGGAAACTTTGTTGTAGGTGAAACAATCTTCGGTAATAGTAACGGTTCTACTGCTGTTGTTAGAAGTTGGGACAGTGGAACTTATACATTAGTTGTTGATAGAGTCAACAGTACTGTTGATAGTAATGCCGATGGTATTCCAGATGCATCAGCTGCTTTTATCGCTACTGAACAAGTTACAGGTCAGAGTGCTGCATTACCTGGTTGGGTGATTGCCACATATGCTGCGTCAGACACTACAATTATCAGGTGTTTTGCTGATAGTGGTAGAAATGTACCTCATGGTCTTGAAACATCTGATTTTGTAAATATTACTTTTGTAAGTGGAGATAGAACTGATGACAATGGTCGTTATTCAGTTACAAAGGTAAGTTCTTACGAATTTACTATTACAGTTGCAACAGCAGATCAAACTGCTGGTATCTTCCAATATCAGAAACAAACTGGTTCTATTCAGACGTTTACTGATACTGCCAGAGTAAGAAGAGCTCGTGTCTTTGAATTCTCTGATTATGGTTCATACTTACAACTGAAGACTACTAAAGATTCTTATCTTCCAAATTATCAGGTAAGGAATCAAACAGTTGATGCTACAGATCTACAAGCGATCCAGTCAATTATTACGATTGATGGAACTGTGTCTCTTGCATATAGAGGAAATAGAATCAGAATCTTTGATGAGCCACCTACAGGTAGAAGAGAACTTATCTTCTCTGGTGGAATTCGTTCCATCAGAATCAATGACAACAATACAACTACAATCAGACTGTCTGGTGTAACTTATAATTTCTCATCTTCAACTTCTACTGCAAGAGTTATCGTATATGGGGAGAACATTAAAGCTCTCAACAATGGTGACTTTATTCCTGGTGAAAGAATCACTACCCAGAGAGGTGTAGAAGCTATTGTAACTTCTTGGACTTCTAGTAATAGAATTTTGAGAATCAGTGAAAGAACGGGTGAAATCCATGGAAATGATACAATCACTGGATTCCAAAGTGGTGCTGTTTGGAGAATGTTCAGACACAGATCTCAAGTTAGAGGTACAGTTTTACAACCAACTCGACTAGATGATCAGTATTACACATCTATTGATGGTACTCATACCACTACATTTGCTATTAGGACTGATGGTAGTCTCTGGGGATGGGGTAACAACTATTACGGCAACCTTGGTATCAATACCCTAGAGGATGCTGGTGAACCAATCCAAATTGGTACAAAGTACAACTGGTCTAGTGTTGCTGCAGGAACAGACCACACAATGGCTCTTGATGAAGCTGGTGCTCTGTTTGCTTGGGGTAGAAATTATTACTATCAACTTGGAACTGGTGACAGAGAGAATAGACTAGTACCTACACAAATCAATAATTCAAGAGGAGTTACTGTTAACACCTCTACAACTGTATTGGCTTCTGCATCTGGTAATGTTCTAAGTATTGGTCTGAATAGTGGTCTTACAGATGTTACCAGAAGTGCTGGTACATATTCAAATCTTTCAAATGGATCTGGATTCACTCAAACATCTGTTGGCGGTCAGAATTTAGAACTGGAAGTTATTATTGATGCATCTGGTAATGCAGGTGTCATTAATATAACTAATGACGGTAATGCATTCGCTGCTGGTGACACTATTACTATTGCAGCTGCAAGTATTGGTGCTGGTGCTGACGATCTGGTATTGAACGTTGCTACAGTTGGTAATGGTCAATTTACTGCTGCACAATCCTCTACTACTGGAACTGGTACTGGGATGGAGTTTATTGTCACTAGAGAAGGTGATGGTAGTGTTGCTTCTGTTGTTATATCCAAGGCTGGTGATGGTTATGAGACTAGTGATACTGTTACTGTTCTCGGTAGTACAGTTGGTGGTGTAGATACCACTGATGATATTACAGTTGCTCTTGGTGCTCCAACTGGGGGCAATCCATTCGGAGTCATCCACTCTATCGATGCTGGTAATAGAGTATCATTCGTTGGTGAAGAAGACTCTGGATCTGATATCCGACTCTATGGATATGGTCTACAGAGTGCTGCAAGAATTGGTAATGGTAAGACAAGAGGAGTTCAGAAAGTTCCTTCAGAACTACAGTCTATCTCTATTGATATCAATCCAAGTTCTGATGAACTTGAAGCAAGTATTTACTCCATTGATTCTACAAATTCTCTATTGCAACTTAGAGATGTTAAGGATATTGGAACTGAAGATTATCCAAATAACAGTGAGTTCAGTGATGATGACATCATTGAGATTGTTAGTGAGTCTGAAGAGATTGAATTAGACACCAGAGTCAAAGTATTCAAAAATAATTTAGAAGTTGTATCATTGACATCTGTAGCCAGTACGGTTACAGTAACATTTGACAAGTTCCATGGTCTAAATGATGGTGATAAGATTATTGTAAGTGATGCTACTGAAACTGATTATAATGGAACTTTCAATGTAACAATTGTAAGTGATCTAGTAGTTACTTACATCGCTGGTGATGTTCCCTCTGCCACTCCTGCAACTGGATCCTTCACTGTAGAAAATGGATTGACTATCGAACCATTCTCTAATGAAATTCTTTTGCCAACGGTAGAAGATGTCTATATCGGCCAGATGGTCAAGATCAAAACTCAGGCTAGAACCTTCACAGGTACATTCACTGATGGATCTAATCAAATCACTGATGTTGATGCTAATATCGAACTATATGCAGGTCTGACAATTACACATAACAGCATTGATTATACTATCACTGGTGTTCAAAATGAATTGGATTCTGAAGGAGTTCCAGTCAGTCCAGAAAAGTATATTTTGACATTTGATGTTGACTATGATGATGGTAATGATACTAATGATGAGAGTGATCCTAGAGCTTCATATACACTTCAAACTATCGCTATTGATTCTATTGACATTCTCTTTGATAAGGATGTTTTAATCAGTGATATTGATGAAGATAACAAAACAATTACACTCGTAAATTCTGACTTTACTCCTGTATATACTTTAAACCCAATCACTATTACAGGTGCTTTACTAGAACTGCATACCACTATTGTTGGTACAGATACAGATTTCGATCTATATCAGAATACATTCCTTGTTCAGAATGACTTTGCAGAGAATCAAGCAGTTAGATATATTTCTGGTAATCCTGCCATATCAATTGGTGGACTAGTAAATGGTGAACTCTATTATGCATTCAATGTTTCTGGCACTAAGTTCCAACTTAAGGATGAAGAAGATGATACAGATCCTATCTCTCTGACTTCTATTGATTCAGCATCTCCATTACATACATTTAAGTCTGTAGTTAGAAAGAGAATTACAGATTCAAGTTATATTCAGAATAAAATTGACTATTCTACTGCTATCAGAGATAACAGAAACAACTACTTTGTATTTGGATCTGTAACTGATATCAGAAAAGAAGTTGTTGGTGTGATCAATAAGTTCGATGAAGAAGGAACTCTTCTGTATCAAAACTATATCACTATTCCTGCAACTGGTAGACTTGTTATCTCAAATGAACTTTTTGAGTACAAGATTCTTGATACTTATCTCTATGGAACTCAAGAATTGTATCTGCTTTGTGAGTCAAAGTATAGAATTATTGATTCGGTTATTGTAACTGACCTTATCATGGTTAAGTATGATATCTCTGCAGATACTCCACTACAACTTGCTAACCAAGTAATCTTGGCAAGTGGTTCTTATGAAAATGAGTCCTTGGGTATTTACAGAGAGGATGATTTTGTTTATATCTTTGCTAATACAAATTACAATAATATTGGTAATAAGAAGTCAACTGCAATCTTTAAATTAGAAGAGACGCAAGGCACAGTTCAGACAACTTATATTATCACTTCCGATAACCAGTCGGTTAAACTAACTGATGATCCATCTTCATTGGTTAATTATGTTTATGTTACAAACAGTTTAGTTGATGACCAACCAGTTGTTTATTCTTCCTTTGAACCTATTGGCGGACTCGTCAGTGGTAGTGTTTACTATGTAATTAGTTCTGATAGTGAGAAGTTCCAACTTGCTGGTTCACCTGGTGGAGATGCAATTGAACTTACTTCTTTTGGAACACAGGACGATAATGCACATTTCTTCTCTCCTGTTACAATTCCAAACTTCACGATGAATGACCAGACTAAGGTATCGTTTGACGATACCGCTGGTAACTTGGTAGATCACATCGCTAAAGATTTTACTATCATCAATGATGAGGTTGTCTTTATTGGATCTTATGTGAATGATGATGAAGATTATAAAGCGGTACTTACTAAAGTAAGTCTTGCAACTCTTGATGTTTCTGAAATTATTAGAACTAATGAAGATTGTATTGCATCAGATAAGGCTTCTATTACACATAATGAGTTTGGCGAACTTTATGTTGCTCTTGCAAATAAGATTGTAAGAATTGGTACTACAACTTCTGAAGTTGTTCTGACTGAAACTACGTCAGAGACCAGATATGATGTACTTAAGGAATGTACTAATACATCGTATGCTTCTGGTTATACTTTCCAGAAGATGTCTTACAATGATGTAGATGAACTGGTAGTTGTTCATAGAGATTCTTCTTCTGATACTAAGATCCTAGTTAACTACTTTGATCATACTCTTGAAAGAATTAAAACTCTTGAGGTCTCTCAGACTGGCGTTGATCTTGAATTTGCTGATATTACTTCAGATCTCGGACTCAATAACATCTTGGTCCTTAATGAATCAAATAGAGGATTCTACTCTCAGGTAGTTAAGATTAACAGATTGATGTCTGATACATCTTCTGATCAAATTAATATTATTACTGGAACTACACCAACTGCTGTAGCTACTACTGCATCTCAGTTTGCTATTGATAATGATCTACAAGGTAGATCTGCGTTTAGATTCATTAACTTCACCACAATTGATCTAGATGTTGTTATTACTAACGGATTTAACGACGTATTTGTAACCGACAATGTTGGCCAGAAAGAGACTGGTAAGATTAATACGTTTGGTATTACTCCTACATTCAGTGAAATAAATTCAAGAAAGTTCTATATTAAGAAAGAACTTATCTCCAAAGTATCTCCAGTCGTTAAGTATACTCTTAACCAAGAGATTGTATATCCAATTGGTACACAATTAAACTTCTTTGGGATTAGTGATGATACTAATCAATACAGTGGCAAGTTGATTGAACAACATGGTGATGTTGTAACTCTTACAGACTTCAATTCTACTAATGCAGATCTTATCGATGCAAGTATTGTATCTGATGAAGATTTCAGATTAGAACCTGCTCTGGCATCACTCAGTAAAAGAACTACTAGTAGATTTAGTAATGTAGATAAAGTCAATGCTGTTTTGACCTTTACTGTCGGTGATGGTGTATTTGAAATTGGTGATATTCTACAATTTGGTAGTACTACAACTGCTCTGGAAGTTGGAGCAGTTCCAACTTCAGATCCATTCACTCAGGCTGGATATGCTACTATTGTTAAGGTAGATGCAGATAACAACAAACTGTATTTGAAGAACCTGAATAATGTTATCAACACTGGTGATATTCTTAGAGTTACTAGAAATATTGCTGGTGTGCAGAATGTAACTGCACATGGATCATATAGTGTAAATAACCTTGATGCTGCGACTACATTCTTTGAGGTTCTAGTACCATCAGAGATTGAAGGTGAGTTTGTATTCGACGTTGATAATAAGACTACAGGTACAATTCTAGAGGCAGAAATTCTAACTAATGGTTCTGATTTCACTATCGGACCTTCGGTAATTGCACAACCATTAAATGATGGTCCAGGAACCAATATTGTTGCGATTGCTGAGGTCAATGATCAGGAACAAGTAGATAACATTATCATCGAGAATGGTGGTGCTAAGTTTGTAGAAGTTCCTAACATTCTCCTACTTGGTGGTGATGGACAAAATGCAACTGCAAGAGTCTCAAGAATGAGATTCCGTTCTGATAGATATACTTTAAGAGTTCTGGAAAGAGAACAGACTATTGAGTTTGCTGATGTTTCTTCTTATACCAATGCAGAACCAGGCGATACTGTAACTCAAACTGTTGATGGTACAACTGCAACTGGTACTATTGTATCCAAGTATCTTGATAAAATTGTTATCAAACTTGATACCAATAATAATATTATTGTTGCTAATGAACTTACCTATAGTGGACCAAGAACACTTAATAATGTAACTGTTATAAGTACCTTTATTGGTATCATTAATACTGTTACTCCATGCCCATTCAACTTCAATGAAATTGTTACCATGGGTAGCGTCATTGATAATTTTGATAGTAACTTCCTCAACACTTATTTCCCAAGTGTTGCAAGAGAGGAAACTAATACAGTTGCTAAGTTCACCAGAATGTATGGTGTTTCTAAGTTCAATGCAACTATCAGACTAGTAGAATTTGGCCGAATTAAGTCTGGTGGCGATAATGTTGTATATGACAACAAACTATTCATTAGAAGTGATAAACCACATAATCTTGATACTAATGATATCATTGAACTTAAACTAACTTCTTCCTCAACTAAGATCTCTAAAGTTGTTGAAATTATTAATGAGACTGATTATGTTATTGAGTATGCTGATATTGATGTTGCTGCACCACCACATGTAGATTTTGTTGCGAATACATCAGAGTATTATATCAAGGCACCATCTTTTGATATGATTTATGGTCATAGATATAAGTTTGATGTTACTGATACATCTAATGCAGGAACTACATTAGCATTCTCTAGAGATTCATTTAATAGAGTTGAATATACATTTAATAATGTATTCAGAGATGGTACTCCTGGTGTTGCTGCATCTGGAACAAGTAATTCTAACCCAGTTGTTGAATTTACTGCTTCTAATGATGTAGGACAACTTTCTTACTATTTCAACATCAATACTTTGTTAACGGAGTCATTTACTACCGATAGTTCCTTCATGTCAATGAGGGAGACTCCTTATAATGGAATTAAGACTATTTTTAGTGTTCCAAGTTCTACAGAAGTTAGATTTGAACTTACTAGTGAACCAGAGGCAGCTGCCTTTGTTGAGACTGGAAATGAGAATACTGCAACTTATATCAGTTCTTCTGCTTTGACTTCTGGAGCTATTCAGAAGATTGATATGATTAATAGAGGTGGATACTTCAGATTCCCACCAAAAGTAACTGATATCTTATCTCCAAGAAAAATCGAACAAGTTACTATCGTTAGTGGTGGTACTGAGTACGAACCAGGCATTTATAGAGATATTCCAATTGATGGTGATGGAACTGGCGGTTTGGTAGACATTGTTGTTGAACCAGTAACTGTTATTGATCCAATCACAGATGCAGAATCAGTCACTGGTAAAATTACTTCGGTTGCTGTTACAAACGCTGGTCTTGGATATACAACTGCTTCAATTGACCTTCCCAACGTTGATGGTCTTCTTGGACCTGCATTCTCTGGATCAGGTGGAGATCTTACAGTTGTTATCCCAAGGACAGGTGTTGGTGCAAGTATTCTTCCTTTCAGTTCTACAATTGGTACTATTAGGAACCTTGCAAACGTTAATATTGGTTTCGACTTCACTCATGACTTTACTCTGAAGCCTCAGATCACATTCCCACAGTCTTTCCAACTTATCAACGCTAAGACTATTTCTGAGATTGTTGTTACTAATCCTGGTCAGGGTTATACGACAGTTCCTAACGTTATTATCTCAGGTGGTGGTGGAATAGGTGCTGTTGCAGTTGCTGAAATTGAAAAAGGCAAACTGATCAATATTGACCTAATCAACTCTGGTTCTGGATATTTTACTGAACCAACTGTTTCTATCCAGTCAAGAATCCCATATGTTGTTAACACTGAACTCAATCTGATCCAGTTCAAGACTCCACATGGAATTCCTAATCAGGCTACAATTAGACTCCGTGCAGATGTCGTAGATGATGAAAATATTACCCTACCCATTACCAATTATGTTGGTGGACAATCTGCACTGATTGATGATAATCAATCTAGTAGTGGAAGGAATATTACTGTAGAACTGACTGCAATTTCTGGAACTAGTTTTGGTCTACAGGATAATCAGTTAAGAATTGCAATTGATGCTAACGAAGCTGCTTTGAATAACTACCTCAGTTTCCTAACATCAGGTTCTGCAACTCAGTTTGTTTTGACTGAGACATTTGGTGGTGCTGCAACAGTTGCACTGAAACTCTCTGAATTCTCTGCAGATGAAACAATCCAACAGATTGAAGATGTTAACGGCAATGATACTGTAACCGCTACTGCTAAAGTTCTTAAGAACTTTGGTTGGATTCAAGGACCAAATATTCTGCGTGTTCATAAGGTAACTGGTAAGTTCAAAGAAACTAGTAGAGTTCTAGGCGAGAAGTCCAGATCTTCAGGTGTTATCAATACAATCATCTCTGCAGAAGGATTTGGTGATATCGGTGCTGTATCTAAACTAGATGGTAGATTCTTTGAAGAGACTGGTAAACTTAGTTCTCTATCACAAAAAATCCAGTCTGAGTTCTATCAGAACTTCTCATACTTCATTGAGTCTGGATTGCCAAGTACTGATTGGAAAGAATCTGTTCTTTCTAACTTACATCCACTTGGTTTCTCTCTATTCTCTCAGTATAACTATGTTTCTGCTAAGGCAATTAAGAAACCAGTTGGATCTACTACGTTTGCTAGAAATATTTCTCTTGACGTTGCTAACTCCAGAAGAACTAAGGACTTCTCATCTGCATTCATCGAAGATGTACTAAACGTTAATGAGGTTACTCTAGTTGATCAAGAATTGATCACTTCGGAGAATATCATCACATCATTCGTTGAAAAGTGTGAAGATATCTCTAATAGGTTTGATGGCGTTGAGAAAACTTTCGATCTGACTGTACAAAGAACAATCACTAATACTGATGGTTCTACATCTGTACAAATTGACCCAGTTAGAACGAATAAGAACTTTACGATGCTTTATCTGAATGATATTCTTCAGTCTAGAGAGGCATATAACCTTGCTAACGGTAGAATTACATTTACAGAAGCACCTAAATCTTCTTTGATCTCTAAGTCTAGAGATGTATTCCTGAACGATTTATATCCACCTACTGCGGTATTCTCTGATTCTGAACAACTGGTTGTTGTCAGAGTCTATGAAATTATTCTTCCGTCCACTAATATCAGGTCTCAGTATGTTGAAGTCACGAATACTGATGAAGATGCATTTGCAGTTGGTTCTCCACTAACTCAAGGTCAGATTACAGGTATTATTACAGAAGCTACTGCGAAAGTAAGTGGTGCTAATTTTGTTCATCAACTCGTAGTTGTAACTGGTGAAAATAACAGTGATGCATTTGCAACTGGATCTGCAACAGATCCAGACGCTAGATCCCATACTATTTCTTATGTAGAAACTCCTGGAACTGCTGATCTGAGGAAGTTTAGAGCACATGTTCTGTTTGGATCTGATACTCAAGACAGTAACCTTAGAATATTTGATTATGAGTCAAACAATCCTGGTGATGGATTCTCTACATTGCTTAGAGTTTATAGAATTGGTGAACCAATCACTACTCTGCAACAGGATAATGAAGTCTTCCTGAAACTTTATAGAGAAGATGGATCTCAACCTAAGACTGTTGATTTGATCAATAACATCGAACAAACTCCTGGATGGGATTATGCAACTCAGGGTGGCGATCAAATTGATCTTCTACCTGATGGTGTAGAACTGCAGTCTAATGCATCTCTATTCTCCTCTGCTAATTCTAGTGTCAACATTAAGTATGACCTATCAGAGACTAACCTTGTTAACAAGGCAATCTTTACTATGACTAACTTCACCAGAATTGATGAAGGTGATACTCTGGTTCCTGCAATTGGTGCAAATATTATCTCTAGTACCTCTGGAGAAACAGCAGTTATTGAATCTATCACTAATGATACTGTAAATAATGTCTATGAAGTAACCGCAACATTCAAGGCAAACATTAAAGATCCATTCTTGGCAGAGAATGAATTCTTACAGGTTGATACTGCTGCTGGTTTCATTGAGGGATTTAGTGGAAGAGAGATTAGATTTAATCTACAAAATATTGATACCTCTACAAATCCATCTACTACTTTGGATCTCGGTGGATACAATGTAACCAAGATTAGATTTAAGACAGAGGATGATAATACTTCTTCTGATACCAACATTCCTTTGATGAACTTTACCGATAACTCGGTACAGATCTCTAAACTGCTTGGAAACTCTATCGAAGATACTGAGTTCTCTATTGGACTAAGTGATAAAGTTGTTGGTTTAACTACTGGCACTTCTGGTAGTGTTCAAGAAATTAGACAGATCAATAATATTGATGAAGTCGTAATTAGTGAAGGAACTAAGTTCATCTGTTATATCATGAACAGAAAGAACACTCCGACTAATCCAAACGTTACTATTAATGATATCAGTAGATCTTATATCATTCCACTTGCTAAGCAAGAATCTTATGAAGCACTTAAGTTTAAACCTCTCAAGTCTACAAGATTAGTCCTTGATGACTTTAATAACTCAACTCTTTCTACAGATAGATACAAGTCTATTGAAGCTGAGGTTTCTTATGAAGATGAGTCTGATGAATTTACAGTAAACGATCAGTTGGAGACAATCAGAATCTCTGCTGCAGTCGAAGAAGCTGCTGGTAGATTTAAGGATGCAAACAACCAGATCATCAATAATAAAGTTGAGATTGTTGATACAGCACTTGCTCAGATTGGTATAGATTATCCTGACTTCTACTTCCCAGGTGATGATCAGACTGATGCACAATCTAGATATGTTGATGCATACAGATTGATTCAACAGAATAAGCAAGAGATTATTGATACTGCTGCTGCAGAAATTGCAGTTGATCATGAAGACTTCTACTATCCAGGTGATAGTCAGACTGATGCTGGTTCTAGATACTCTGATGCGTATCGTTTGATCCAGAAGAATAGAGACATTATTGCAGAAACTTCTCTTGCTGCAATCGAAACTAACTTCCCATCATTCGTTTATCCTGGTGCAGATGCCACAGAACAGACTGCAAACAAACTGAAGTGTCGTAGAGATATTGGGTATTTCATCGATGCAGTCTCTCTTGATGTACAACTGGCATCTGGTAACAGATATTCTAGACAGTTTGCACTCCAGTATCTTGCATCAGATGGTCAATCATTGATCTCTAATGGTTTAGATGGTGAGGTTTCACAATCTCAGGCTGGATTTGCAATTGTTGCTGCAGTCATGAAGGCTGCAATTACCAATACACTGACGGATGTTTCTACATTCACTGATGCAACTTATGCAACTACTTCTCAAACTGCAGTTACTACATCACCATTTGAAGGATCCTGGTTGAGTGGTGCAACTGGCACTTTGACAGTCTATCAAGATTTGACTGTAACTCCTGGTCCTGCAACTTATGGTGGCGGTGGTGGAGACATTGCTAACAACAATGCAGGTGCTTGTGCTGATGTTCAAACTCAAATTGATACTCTGACTGCAATCACTAATACTGTCCTGAGTGACGGTAATGACAGTAACCTTCCTGCAGAGTCTGTTGCTACCATGACTGGTGGTGAGTCTAAGTGTAAGAGAGACCTCGGTTTCTTTATTAATTCAATTTCTCTTGATGCATTTAAGGGTGGTAATACTTACGCTCGTAAATTTGCTTTGCAATACTTCGACGTATCTGGTAGACCTACTTCTAACGGACTTCTAGGAGAAGAATCAGAGTCTATCACTGCCTTCAATAAGGCTCGTGACATGATGAAGAGAGCTCTCACCAACCAACTCTATGTCAAGGATCTAACGGTAACTCCTGGTCCTGGAGAGTATGGTGGTTCTGGTGGAGATATTGCTAATAACGATCCTGGCGCTTGTGCTGATATTCAGACCACAGTTGATACATTGACTGCAATCGTAACTACAGTTATCAATGCTGGTGATTTAGATGATCTGCCCGACGAGACTATTGGTTCACGTACAGGTGGAGAAAGTAAGTGTGCCAGAGACATTGGAATTATTGTTGACGCCGTTGGGTCTGACTTGTTCCAAGGTGGTAACCTGAATATCAGAGCTTCTGCACGTTCTTACTTCAATGAGGCAGGAGACGCATACATCACTAATGGTTTGGAAGGGGAGATTTCACAATCTATCACCCTCTTCAATAAGGCTCGTGACATGATGAAGTTGGCAATCAATAACCAACTTTACTATAAGAACTATAATCTGATTGCAGATGCTGCAACAGGTTCTAATACTGATACTGCATCTTGTCAGAATGTCAAGGATACTATCGATACTCTGATTTCTATCCTAACTGATGCACTCACTACTGCAGATTCAACTTCACCTACTGCAGCAGTTAGTGGATTACCTGCAATCAACCCAGGTCGTGCTTTCATTAAAGATGAAGAAATTTTCCTCAAGAACGGTAGTGGAACTTATACATATAAGTCTAAGGTTGCTACTGCAGATAACGTCAACTATATTGTTGATCTTAGAAACCTCTTCGATTACACCACAGGCGCTCTAATCACTGCAACAGAAAGTCTATCAATGACTGACTGGGAAGTTGAAACCAATAGAGCTACAGATGTTATTGATCTGATTGCACCAGTAAGAAATGTAATTGTATCTAGATCTCAGGTCAAGACTAAGAAGTATGATCTGGTTCAGTATCTGAAGGTTCCAAATACTGATGGTCTTTCCGTTGGTTTGGTTGCAACTCAAGGTTCTGTATCTGGTACAGTTGAGAACATTAATATTGCTAATAAGGTTCTCAAGATCTCACATACTGAGTTCGATACTATTGCAAGATTTACTTCTGGAGCAACTGCAATTGCTGGTGTTATTAACGAAAATACTACTGATACCAGATGGGAAATCACTGGCATCACAGACTTCACTGGATTAGAAGTTGGTGATACAGTTGTAAGTACATCTGGTACTGGAGTCCTTCTTGCTAATACTGAAATCCTTTCTATTGACGAGACTAACAATCTACTCGTAATTACAACTGGTGGACATACAGAAGGTGCGATGGTATTTGACTCTGGTCCTGGCGGTCTGGTATTCAATACGAATCCATCCATCACTAAGACTGCTGAGATCTATACATCTCAGGCAGAAGAACTGGATAAGTACATTTCCCTGTCAGAGATCATTCCACAGGTCAATAAGTACAATCAACTTTCCACTGGATTCTCTCCTTGGTATGACTCTGCTTCACTCATTCTTGAGAACAAACAGTTCCTCTCAGAGTTCATCTATAGAGATGTAAGAAGAGAATATACTTCTCTTGCAAGTAATACTGAAATCGATATCGCAAGATGCAGAAGAGATATCAATTTAGTCATTGACTCTGTTGTTGATGATTTGGTTGATGGTGGCAATTTGAATATGGTTAATACATCAAAACTATACTTCGATGGAAATAATAATGCACTCTTCATTAAGAGTGAAATTGATGAGTCGGTATATTCGTATACAGAACTGAGAAATGCTCTGATTGCAGTTTCTAGAAACTGGACAACTACTGAGAACTCAGTAACAATCACCAATGGATCCGATTCTCTCACTCTTTCTTCTACTACTGGAATCGTAGTTGGCATGAAGATCACTGATTCTGGAACTGTTTTACCGACTGCAACATATGTAATTGATGTTGATCGTGTTAACAACACAGTTCAGATGGGTGATGTTGATGGTGCTGCATATTCCTTCGATGGAACTACAGGTGCTCAGAACATCACATTTGATCTTTACAATGCAAATCTTGATGATCTCCACAATACAGCATATACAAGTAAGACTCAAGATACCAGAATGACGGTAACATCTAATGTTGCTGATAACATTACTGATATCATGGGCGTTTTACTTGGTGCTTTGTCTCCATCAGTAAGGTCTAAGTTCAGGATTGCTGCAACTGCCTGTAAGGCTGTTGAGTCAACAACTATTAACACTATCTTCACTGAACTTGGAACTACGTTTACAAACTTGACTATCCCTGGTGAAAGTGGAAAATGTCAGAGAGATCTAACAAAAGTTTCAGATGCTATTCTGACTGACCTGAGATTTGGTGGAAATACTAATTCATATGACACTGCAAGACTATATGTTCCTTCTTCGCAACCACTGCACATTAAAGAGGAACTTATTGAAACTGCATGGGCGTTCTACAGAATCTATGAAGAGTATGAAACTGTCATTGATGGTTTATCAACTCTAACCGCTCAAGAGAAAACAGATGTCAATGCTAAAGTATTTGAACTGACGTTCATTATCATTGATGTTATTCTGAACAATGCTACTGACACTTATGGTGACGCTGCAATTCAACTTGCTAAGAATGAGAACTTCATCTTAGCAGAAGCTTACACTTATGCTACTGAAGTGGCAACGTCTGGATATACTGTATCCCCTGTTGACGGAACTGTATATAACGCTGCAGATGCGACTGCAATCCAAGGATTTGCTGAGGCAGTTCTTAAAGATATCATCGTACATTCCTTGGTTGGATACAACCAGTATCTCGTAGAGTATCTTGGTTCTGTTGACATTACAACTGCACAAACAACATTTGTAAGTCATATTGGTATCCTTGAGGATATGATTGATTACATGGAAGAAATGGCAATTCTCGCTATGAGAAATTGGGATACTTCTATTGGAACTTATACTCTGGTTACACAAACTACGGGAACTTACACCAGACTGCAAACAAATATTGATCTTGTAACTGGAACAATTCTCGCAGATCCAGACTCTCCTGCTTGTGCTGATGTTGAATCTACACTGACAACTCTCTTTGGTATCGTAGAGGATTACATTGACAACAACGATGGCGTTCTTCCTGTTAAGACTAACGTTGTTTACTCTTACTTCCCTGCACAAATCTATCCAGAGTATTATATTGACGACCCAATTCGTGGCGGCGTTGAACAGAATGATGTGATGGTTCACAAGGATACTGGTCTGACATATTCAACTATCCTGGATAACTCTTATGCATTCTTTGAGACTTTAGATATTGCAATTGCTGAAGTCAGAGATATTGAGAAGAGAATCACTTTAACAAGTTTGGTCGGTGATGTTATTACTGGTGATGTCACAATTACAAATACTGGCACCAGTTCTACTATCGATATGACTGTAGAAGATATTAATGAAGATGGAAGTGTCAATCTCTCATGGGATAGAGATACTAATGATGATGGTGCAAATAATGAACCTGCCGATGAGGTTGTTAATGGATCTGAATTTATCTCTACTACCGCTACAGGTATTATTGATACTGTCAAGTATGTCTATATTCTAAAAGATATACAGGGAGTCTTCGGTGATGAAAATCATGTATTCGGATTTGATACTGCAGTCTCTAGTACAGTAGATTCTGTAGAAAGAAACTCGGCAACCATTGTTGAAGTCATTGGTGATAGATTGATCTTCAATAGTGATACTATTATCGGATCCTTTACTAAGAACGATTATTTCTATGTAGAAGGCACCGATTATCAGTCAGAGGTTGTATTCAGTTTCGTTGGATTCAATGATGTAAGATCTACCTTTAAATTGACTACAACCACATCTACTGGCGATGTAGTCGAATATATACCAGATGCTGAGAACACACCTGTTCTCGTCTCTATGAATGGTGTATTACAGTCAACTACACTTGATTATGGCATCTCTTCTAGTAACATTACGTTTACAAGTCCACCTTCTAAGACTGCCGATTTTGTTGGCATGTATCTTGGTAGATGGAGAAAGATTGATAATATCTCACCACAGTTTGATTCTCTAACACAAACCTTTGGTATCAGAATTAATAATTCACCATATTCGATCTCGAAGTTTGGTAACTCTGCTTCTATCATTTTGGATAGAAACATTGTAATCACATTGAATGGAGTTGTTCAGGAATGTTCGACTGCCTTCACAGTTGATGGTTCCAGACTGAGATTTACCGCTCCACCAAAACCAGGTACTGAATTCCTTGGATATATTTACATTGGTTCTGATGCAGACGTTCAATCTGTTGAGATTATCCCAGAGATTGAAACTAACGATATTGTCAAACTTTCTAAGGAGGATGCTTCTAGAATTGTTTCGACTGTTGACTCTGTAAGTTCAATTGTTACCTTCGACTTTACTGGCGAGAATGTCGGTAGAAGGGCACAAGGTACTGCAAATATGAGAGGTGGATTTATTAAGTCCATCGATCTGACATCTCCTGGTGAAGGTTATGAAAGAAGACCAAACGTCACTATCGATACCACTACAGGTTCTCAGGCAAATATTGTCCCACAACTAGGTGTAGATGAGATAGTCATTGTCGATGGAGGTGCAAATTATATTGCTCCATCTGTTGATATCACTACGACTACTGGTTCAGGTGCAGTTTTGATTGCTAGGTTTATACCTGATGGAGATAAATTTAAAGTAAGTGGTATTGAAGTTGTAAATGGCGGATCTGGATATACTACATCAGATACATTCCTTGTTAACAACGCAGGCAATAATACTAAGACTGCATACTTTAAGTCAGTTGTTGATGGTAACGGAAGATTGACATCTATCTATCCATTCCAAACATCACATCTGATCTGTACTGGTGATTGGGTTCTTGATGATGTAGATGATGGAGATAGAATCAAAGGTGCTACTTCATCTGCAGAAGGAACAGTTCTTGTTTCTCCTAACGCAAATGAATTGGTTCTGATTGATGTTTTAGGAAGTTTCACTCCAGGTGAAGCGGTAAACGTTGTTGATGTAAATAACGTTATTCTGACATCTAGTATTGGACAAGTCCAATCGTTTACCAGATGTATTGGCGGTGCAGATTATGATCCTCTAAGAATCAATATTACCTATGCAGGTGAATTGGCAAGTGTACCAACTTCTGGTAGGGTTGTTGCATATGCAGACGCTGGAAACATTGACAATTCAATTTCATATACTTCTATCTCCCAGTCCGATAATGAAGTCTATATTCTGAATATTGATAGAAGTATCACATATAACTTGAATAGAGAATTTAAGATTGGTGAGATCATTGACTTCTATGAAGATCTTACTGCATTCGAGAATAGTGAGGCGATACTTGGTAAGGCTGTTGTCACTGGATGGAATGGTGGATTAAATAAATTGACCATTGCTATTCCTACATTATTCTCTGCAAGACTAGAATTAGATGCAGGTGTAATTTCAAATATCATTCCACTTGGAAAAGGTGATAACTTCTTCCCACAATTAGATTACACCGTATCTATTATTGGTAATTCCAACTCTGGTATTGGCGGTACAACTCCAACTGATGCACAACTTGAAGCTTCTCTCGGAAGAATCACTGGACTTAAGTTCAAACAACTGAATATAGGAAGTGCCCAATTTGATGGATATGGTAGAGACTTCGATATCGAAGATACCGTATTGATCAGAGGTATTGATGAATATGGTAATGTTGCAACAGATTCTACAGATACTGACGGTACTGCTAAAATTACAGTTGCAAGTAGTTCTGATAATATCATCGAATCTATCACAGTTACAGATCAAGGTTCTCAGTATTTTGAATCACCAATTGTCGTCTCACGCGGCGGGGCTGGTACTGGACTGGTAGGTGTAGTCAACATTGATAATAATTATGTAATTTCTGTTGATGTCACTACAGGTGGTGCTGGATATACTGCACAACCAGAGATTATCTTCGCAGATAGACTCACGCACACTGCTGAAAATAACAATAGATTCTACCTATCATCCAACTCTACAAAACTGGCATCTTTGGTTGAGGATGTAAATGATACTACCGATATTATCTTTGTTGAGTCTACTGGTGGGTTTGAAGGATCTGGATCTTTCCTCCTTGGGAAAGAAAAAATTCAGTATACTTCTATTACTGATCATTCTTTTGAAGGTTGCACCAGAGGCATTAATTTCAACTTCGATCAGAAGTTAAGTTTGTCAGATGGTGGTTGGGAATTTAACATTGGTGACATTCTCACAATCATTAGAAACGCTTCTAATGAAATTGCAGGTGGCGCAACTCTCTTAAGAGTATACGCATGGGAAGCTCAAAATACAGTTGATGATCCAAATCTTCTTTATGTCAAATATGTTATTGACTCACTCGCATTCATTGATGCTGGTGCGGCTAATGAGGCTACTGCATTGACATATGGTGGTGGTGTTTATAACACTGCTTTAGAAGGATCTATCCAGAGAAATGCACAGAAACTTTACCTGAACGATGTAGAATCAATTTCTAACGGTGATACAATCCGTAAGAGTGGAATTGATGTAACAGTTCTTGAAGTTGTAAGTTCTACAGAAAGTAGTCTTTCATATGTGCTTGTTGAACTTCCTAACTCTGTTTCTGGATACACTCTCGGAAGCACGATTGCATCTAATACAGTTACAATCAACCCAACGGATGAGGTTCCACTCACAAGAGTTATCACCGATATTGAGTCGCCTGCAGTTAACTTGTTTGACTTGACTGCAGTCTCTGATGCGAATGATGATTCCAACTTGGATAAAGTCGATCAAACTCTGGTCGTCTGTCGCGATGGCAATGATAATTGCAATACTACTTTCGCGCAAATTGTTGGTTGGGAACTTCTGAATGTCAGACAAGTTGATATTCCTACCACTGGTTTTGAAATCAGAAACATCAGATATCCTGCAAACACTGCTACTGGTACTAATACTCCTTACGGTTATATTAGTGTGAAAAACTTCGGTGGGTCTTCTTTCGGTAAGACACATTTCGGAGTTAGAAATGAAAATACTGACTTTGCAAGTGAAGTTGCTCTCGATGGTGGTACTCCTGGATCACTTTACGGTCTGGAAGAAATTAATGATACAGGCGCAACGATTGCTGCATCTGACCAACTGACAGATAACAATGGAAACGTTGTTACAGTCGAGTCGGTTTCCCCAGTTAATACTGGTGAAGAGGCAACTGCAACTGCTGTTCTGACAATTAATGCACCATCTGATTACAGTGAACTTCAGGATGGAAATCTGGTCCGTGGTCGTACATCTAACTTCCAAGGTAAGATTACTAACGTTGATTATGATGCTTTGACTCAAGAGTTGACAATTCAATTAGACACTCTTTCAAACAATGATATCAACTATGCATATCAGATTCAAAATCAACAGGGTGAGTTCCTTGACATATATACATCAGGTGGATCATTAATCACCACTGGAGCAGATAAATATACTCTGAAGACTTATAGATTTACTACTCTTCTCCGAGTTGAATAAATAGATAAATAACAAAGGGATTGTTGTCCACTAAAGTAATATGTCCGCACTGATTACAGATCAATTTAGGGTGTTTCTGGCGGATCAGTTTGTCGATTCTTTCGACACGTCAGAAACATTACCAAATACACTTTATATTTTCATTGGAAGACCTCAGCCTTGGCCTGATTCTTCTGGTGGTGATACAACTCCACCTACTCCTATTGATAGTTTCGAGCAATACTCGAGCATCTATGAGGATATGGTTGCTTTGAAGAGAATTCTTCCAACGGACATTGTTCCTGTTGTGCGAAGAATTGATTGGACCCCACCAGAACAAACAACTGGTGGTTTAGGTTTCGTTTACGATATGTATCGTCACGATTACTCTATCTTCAACCCAGCTTCTAGTGGATCAACTTCACTGTATGAGTCGGACTATTATGTCATGAACTCACAGTTCCAGGTATATAAGTGTATCTACAATGGAACTTCTCCCAGTGATCCTAACGGAAAGCCTTCCACGGTCGAACCAACTGGTACATCAACGTCTATCATTACAACATCAGATGGATATCGTTGGAAGTATCTGTACTCTCTACCTGTTGATACGATCATCAGGTTCCTTTCTGCTGACTATCTACCAGTCTATGAAGATACAACAGTTTCATCCTCAACAGTTGAAGGTGAAATTGATACTATCCTAGTCATTAACTCTGGTAGTGGATATAACAATGGTGTTTATGAAAACATTCCTATTAATGGTGACGGTGTAGGCGGTAGACTTACACTTGTTATTGATGGTGGTAGAATTTCCTCCGTTAATGTTTTGAATGGTGGAAGTGGATATACATTTGGTCAAATTGATGTTGACAGTATCTCTGGTATTGGTAGTGGTGGTGGATCACAATTAAGTGTGATCATTCCTCCTCCAGGCGGACATGGACGGTCTATTAAGACCGAACTTGGTGCATTCAGACTACTGATTAATACTAAGTTCTCATATGATGAGGGTTTTGGTGATTTCCCAACAGATAACGATTTCAGAAGAATTGGACTGGTTCTAAATCCTCTGGTTGCTGGTACTAGTCAGATTGCAACAAACCTGACATTTACTAACGCCAGATCGATTGCATTCCCAACAACGTTCACTGGATCTTTCACTCCTGATCAAATTATTGAACAAAGAAGAACAGTTAATACAGAAGAAGTTAGATCCAGAGGACAAGTTATTTCTTGGAACTCTGTTACTAAAATTCTGAAGTTCTTCCAGGATAGAGTTAATGGAGTTTTCCCCGAAGGCGTGGGAACTATGACTGACTTTCAAGGTTCCGAAACAGTCTCTGCTGTTGGTGCAAGTGTCAGTTCTACTCCTGATATCTCTTTCCCAGAAATTGACAACACTGATACTCGTCAGGTTGATGGTAAAACTTACAACCTTGGCCAGAGTTTCACACAGGGTTATGGTCAGTCAGAGATTGAAAAGAACTCTGGTAAAATCATATACATAGATAATAGAAGACCAATCGTTCGATTCCCCGATCAGATTGAAGACATTAAAATCGTTATCGAATTCTAAGTAATTACATCAGGAAACACCGATGCCCCAAAAGACGAACCTAAATATCCCACCATATAATGATGACTTTGATTCAGCCAAGAATTTTCAAAAAGTTCTATTCAGGCCGGGATTCCCAGTACAAGCTAGAGAATTAACAACATTACAATCTGTTCTACAAAACCAAGTAGAGCAATTTGGTAACCATTTCTTTAAGGATGGATCAGTAGTCATTCCAGGACAAATGTCCTATGACCTAGAGGCTCATGCTGTCCTTTTACAATCCAGTTTCCTTGGATCTCCTGTTGAGGAATACCGAGAACAACTGGAGGAAATGGAACTATACGGTATCAAGTCTGGTGTTACTTGTAAGGTACTGTTTAGTATTCCTGCTGCGGAAAGTGAAAAGAACTTTATTACTTTGTATGTCAAGTACCTTGGGGCCGGTCAAGACAATGTAACAAGAAGATTCAACGATAACGAGGAACTCTCATCAGCCAGTGATATTAATATTGCTGGTCGTATTATTGAGGCGGGTACTCCTATCCTGAAACTGATTCCTGAGAATGCTCGTTATATCGGATCTATTGCATATGTGAATAGAGGGGTATATTTCATTAGAGGTAGTTTCGTTGATATTACTACTCAGAAAGTTATTCTAGATCAGTATGACAATGAACCAACATACAAAATTGGTTTTGATATTTCTGAATCTATTATTACACCAGAGGATGATAATAGTCTTAATGATAACGCTTTCCAGTCTTCCAATTTTAACGCTCCTGGAGCACACAGATTTAGGATCAGAGCGACTCTGGTAAAGAGAGCTATTGATGATCCAGGTGATAAAAACTTTATGGAGATGATGCGTCTCGATGAAGGTCGTGTAGAAGAAATCGTAAAGAGAGATCCACTTACTGAGCTCGAAAAGACTTTCGCTCGTAGAACATATGACACTCATGGTGACTATATTACTAAAGCATTTAGTCTCATCATGCGAGAGAGTCTCGATGATGGATTTAATAATGGTGTATATGATCTAGGGGATATTAGTAATCAGGGTAACCCAGCTGGAAATGATTTTTATGTTCTTGAGATCTCTCCTGGTACTGCATATGTACAGGGTTATGAGATTGATACTGAAGCAGCAACTTATATCGACATCCCTAAAGCAAGGGCTGTACAATCAAAGACTAACGAAATCTTGCCTTATGATCAAGGCAACTTCCTGACAGTTAATAGAGTTAAAGGACTTCCATATACCAGTAATTCTGGTACTACTGGTAATCACTATGAAACTCTAGAATTTTACGATTCATATTATAATGATGAGATTGCCCAAGGTCGTAATATGACTGGTATGGCAAGATCTCTTGGATTTGATAGGGAAGGTCCTAACAGATTCAAGTTATTCACTGGTGATGTTCAGATGTTCACCGTTATCAAATTGCAAGATGCAATTGATACCAACGATGAGATCACACCTACACTGAGACAAGGTGATAGAATCACTGGTGATAAATCAAAAGCAAATGGATATCTTGTATTTGATCCAGACGAAAATATATTAAAACTATATCAAGTAAACGGAGAATTCATCAAAGGTGAAAGAATCCGTAGAGACGGATACTTAGTTAGATTTAGAGATGACGCTGATAAGAGAAAGAGAAGAAGGAACGTATCTATTCGTGGAATCTACCAGTATCAGTTCAGTGATATTCGTAGAATCAATGGTACTTACGTCTCTGATGATGATCAACTAGTAGAAGAATTCCAGTGCGATACAGTTCTCAATGAAACTGTTGAGGTTCTAGGCGATTCAATTACTCTTGTAAAAGAACAGGAGATTTCTGTACCTAGAACTCTTACAGTTCTAACTACACAAGCTGCGTTCCAAACTAAGAGACTCTCACGGACTAGACTTAACACTAAGAGGGAAGAACTCTTCCTCCGTAGACAAGGTGGTAGAAGATACAAGAGAGGGACATATATTAGAAACAATAGAAGGTGGCAGAAGGCCAGTATTGTTGCTAAGATTATTTCTAGAAAAAATGTCAGAACCGCTATTGGTTATGATGAGAAGTTCTCTGGTAAAATTTACACTGTTAAACAGAGAAGAATTAGAGGTAGGGTTAGACGGAGACGTGTTCCAAGATGGAGATGGTTCACTAAGCTTATCGTAAAATACGTTGATAAGAGAACAGGAGCTCTTGCTAAGAACGCTAAGTCATTCTCTGTTAACAACATTCTATATAACTCAAGACGACTGAAGTCTAGAACACTGGTTGGTAAGAGATATACAAGTTACCATAGAGTAAGAGCTGATTATGATTACACCTTTACAGGTGGTAATATTGATAAGCGAAGAGATACTATCACACTGTTCAGACATAGACTCAAAACTGGAGATATCCTGAGATATGGTACTACTGATGGACTTAGAGCTGGTGTAAGAGCAAACACTCATCCAGTAGGTCCTACTACAAGTAGAGCTTATCTAAGAGATTCTTATGTCAATGGTGCAACTGCATACAATTATTATGTAATTCGCATTAATGCAAATAAGATCAAACTTGCGACTAGTTATGAAAGAGCTATTGCAAGAAGAGCGATTGACTTCAGATCACAGAGAGGTAATGGACATTACTTCAAGGCTATTGCAAGAACGTCTCTGAAGAAGCAACAAGTTTCTCACTCCTCCTTTAATAAAGGTGATCAGGTATTCTCACCAACATTTAGAGGTGAACTACTTGGTAGACCCAATGATGATGAGAAGAAGATCAAGGTTCTATCTGGTCGCCTGAGAGCAGGTCAAACCATTAGAACTATTAGAGATCATGATGATGTATTCATCATGCAAAATATTGCATCTAACTCTGGTTCTGGTACACAATCAACTACCATTAAGGTTACTAGTGTTGAGGATCTCTTCGAGGATGATGTAATTAGTATTACTGCTACTGATCCTGAGTTCATCAAGATTGGTAAGGAAGAACTGCGAGTTGTTGATGCTGACTGGTCAGTTAAAATTCAAAGACTTGCAAGTTCTTCTGCATATACTGGATGGCAGAATGCTGGTGATGATGATGAAGAAGACACAGGTGCAGATAAGGTCGAATGTACCAGAATGGTATTCAACCCTGGATATTATTTCCAGACTAGAACAATGTCTGATACTACTAAACTCAGACTTATCAGAGGAACTGCAACTACTTCTAAATCTAGTGTCTTTGGTAGTTTCAATGATACCTTTGGTAACTTTGGTTGGGCAAGACAGAATCTAATCAAGAGAGGTTTTGAGGCTGAAGTTTATAACAGTACAGTTGATTCTGCAAATAATATTGAGACTGTTCAATTTGTAGAAATTCTTGGTGAGTCTAATACTCGTACAAGTAGACGTGTTATTGTTAGAGACTCTAACGAATTTGATTACTTTGGAACTGCTGTAAATGCTGTTGGTGATGGTACAATCAACAGAACATGGTTTACTGTTCCTACTGGAGTCACCATTACTAAAGGTATGGTTGTCCATGATTCTACAGGTGGTGGCGGTGGTACTTACCTCAGTAAAGGTGCATATGTCCTTTCAGTAAGAACTGTTTCTGGTGCTCAGAGAGTTACTATCGGTGGAGGTAAGGTTCTTCAAACTTTCAGTGGTGTAACTTTATACTTTGAACCATATAACCAGTATGTTATTAAGAAAAAGTTGTACTTTACTACAGCTGGTTCTGATGCTAGTAGTCAGGGATTTACGAATCCAGGGACAACTCTCCAAGGAATAACAACTGACTCTACTTTCAATGGTAGTAGTTGGAGAAAGAATGAAGTTGTTATTCTTAGAAAGGTTGAAACTATTGACAGTGTTCTGACACCTACATTCATCTTTGCTAAGATTGATGATGACACAGGTATTGATGAGAGCGATCCAGATTTTATCACTAGATATGGATGGTATGGTAGAAATTCTGCCAATACTCTTGGATATCTTTCTCTAGAACACTTCTGGAGACCAGTAGGAACTATTACAGTTTCTTACGTCTCTGGTCTCGATGCTAATGGTAATGCAGTTGTTAATACAACAACTATTAACAATGGTACTGCAGACTTTAGTTTAGATAGTAGTTGGAAACTTTTCCGTTCTGTTGACCAAGCATGTCTATACAACTGGGCAGCAGGTGGTGGAACTTCTTTGGGTATTTTGCAAGACTTCAGTATTGGTAAAGTAGAAATCGAAACACCTAAGAATGATCTGACAGTCTTCAGAGCTTCTAATGGAACTCCACAAAGCTTCCATAGAGGTCCAAGAAATGTTACTGGTATCAGAAACGGTGAAGCTGTTGGTAGAAAGGTAAAACGTTGCGATGCAATGGCGAAGGTCGTTACTGTAACTAAGGACGACAATAGTTTCCCTGATGGTACTCCAGTTAGAGCAAAAATTGAAGGAAACCTTATCACTGGTGTTGTTTCTAGACAAGGATCTAGAAGAAATAGATTTGTTGTTCAACTTGATTCTGCAGCCGAGTTTGAAGTATCTGCATTTGATCAGGACAACTTGTTTGATCTTGAAGCTATCAAAGAAGATGATGGATCTGTATTCAAAACCGTTTTGGATGTCGCAACCTATCCTTCTACAGAAGTTGCTTTAGGTTCTGGTACATTCTTCAACTCTCAGTTGAGACCTGGAGACTACCTATTCAAAGGTGGTAGAGCCATTCAGGTTAAGAGAATGGTTGCATCTTCTGCTGAACAAGGACAACTTATTAATGTTGACATTGTAGAAGATGGTGATGGATATGATCCTAGAGACTGGACTAATATTGAAGACTATAGAAATGGTGATTGTGGACAGGATGGTATGCCTGTTAACATCGTACTTCTGCAAACTGACCCAGGTATGGGTGGATCTGTAAATCAGAGATTTGGTTTCTATGGTGGTGGTACACCTAGAAGAAAACAGGCAGAAGCAGAACTGGTTGTTGACAATGATGGTTCACTGAGAAGAGTTCATATTGAAGACGGTGGTGAAGGATACACAAGTGATCCTGAAATTAGACTTCCACCCCCAAGAGAGACTGACGGTGAACAAGCACAAGCAGTTGCTATTGCAAGAAATGATGCTCTTGAGAATACTGTCGAAAGTAACTTCAGATTCCTGATCGAAAAAGAAAGGTCTGATAAACTTGGTGCAGAAAGAGGTGCTCTTGCTCCTAGACTTGCAGTTGCTAACTCTACCTATACTAAGATGTTTAGGAAGAGACCTATTCTGCAGGGCAGAGAAAATGGAGATCTGTTTACAGAGATTCCAAGAAACCCAACCAGAAATATTACTGATGAATCATTCACTATCAGAAAAGTATATGACCTTGCTCTTCTAGAGTCGGATCTATTTGCTGGTAAAAAGAAAGTTTCTATTGACGCTCCAACTGGATCTCAGTTCACTAGTTACACACTTGATAATTACATGTGTACTCTGGTTGATAAGACAGGAGTATCTAATCAGTACCCAACTCTTAATTTGGTCCAGAGTGAAGAGGTTGATAGAACATCACCTATTATTACATTCACTGGCGATAGAACAAAACTGACTATTGACCGACTTCCTTCTGGTGTTGGTAACCCTGTTAGTGTTCTATTTAAGACTGAAGAAGAGAGTTCGGAAGCTGTATCAAGATCATACTATCTTGAGGAAGTAGACCAAAAGCAAGCGTTTGATGAGATTGAAGATAATGTCTTTGATGGCATGATCGTCAATGCAGAGACAAGTGGTGATGCTCTGATTGAAGAAGGAACTTCTTTGAGGTCTATTGATCAAGAGATTACAACTCTTTATGAAATCGGATTTGGCGCTGGAACAACTTATACAGCAACTCCAAACACAGTGTTCCCATGCACTATGACTAGTGGTAGTCCAATTCTGACTAACGTTCCTCAGTATATTGTTGCTCAAGTAAGTGCTGCTTCAGGAACTGCAGGTGCTGAACTTGTATCTACAACATCTGGATTCCCTGGAGGTACTGTATATGCAATCGCTAAAGGCGGTCCTACGTTTGAAAATCTAGTCAGTAATGTATTGACAGTTGGTGCAGATACCACTGATGACGACGATGATGATGATACAACAACAGTTGTTAACCCTGGTTATATCACTAACACTACAGGAGTTCCAACTGAGTCTAGTGGTAATGGTGCTGGATTGACAGTTTCTATTACTGCAACTGCTGGTGTATTTACTGCAGATGTTACTAATGCAGGTAGTGGTGTTGGTTTTGGAACTGCTAAAGCAACAGTTACTACTAGTGGTTCTGGTTCAGGATGTAAAGTCAATGTTGTTACTGTTGATAGTAACTCTGGCATCACAGAATTTACTATCAATGATATTGGAACTGGTTATGCTGTAGGTGATACTATTACAG
>Ga0233438_10000616_pt1 | contig 43797 bp, 36 predicted proteins | sample SI_123_September_FD_182720 | JGI IMG/M metagenome (GOLD analysis project Ga0233438, IMG submission 182720) | Seawater microbial communities from Saanich Inlet, British Columbia, Canada - SI_123_September2016_10_MG | ecosystem: Environmental > Aquatic > Marine > Inlet | place: Canada: British...
GTGGATCTCATCAGCAGTCATATCCAATGTCGTATAATGCTTAATCCGATTTTGATAAAATTCACGCCCATTGGGCCAACTTGCTACCGCAATATCGGTTTTTGCTTGTGGGATGTATTCATTGACTAAAAAATCATAGAAGGTTTGGTAAGCCACATTTACACTATTAGTTACAGCATCAATAGCTTGAGTTTTGAGCACTTGTAATGCTTCACTATCGCGCTCGATTGCCATGAGTGGCGCGATAAATGGACTGTCTAATGGGTTATCTGTGATCACAGCCGCCACAGATGCTTCAAATCCTTCCATTACCGCTTTGGGTTGTACTTGACCCACTGCCATTCCTTGACGCATATATGCGATTTGCTGGTCAAAATAAGCGGGAATATCATTTAGGGTATTGATATAACCTTGAATACTTTGGTTATCGGTAAAATCAAAACGGTAATACATATTCAATAATGAAGAATGAAACCCATACTCTGAAGTCAAAGGAACAAAATGCGCGTTATAACGAAACTCATCTACATAGTTTTGTAAGCGATACAGTTGAATTGTTAATGTGATTTGCTCTTCATGACTCAACGCGGTTTTATCAATGGCGTGTAATGCATCTATGTAGGTTTGAAACTGTTTGGCATCTTTTTCTAGCGTTTCGATACTGATATCAGGAATTTTACTTGCCGTAGGCTCTGTGGAAGCCTCTGACATCTCATAGGACCATATGGTATCGAGTAAGTTTGTTAATGCTCGAGAGGCCTGATTTGCTTGTGAACCGCTGGCCACAACTGCAACATTTTCCGACAAGATCATGGAACTTGTCGTGTTACATCCAGATAGTGTCATTAAACCAATTGCGCAACACGACACACTAAAATGTTTAAGAGTAAAACTAGGCATAGGTATATCCTTTTTTTACTTGAGTTTATCACACACTCCGTCATTTATTTCAACCATCCATTATTGAGTGATTATTGAATGAAGTTGAGAGAATCATTTAGAAACATTTATTTGCTTGTGATGGCGTGGTGAAATAGTGTTAAATATTCCAAAAAATTAATATAGGAAATCTAATGACATATTCTAAACGCCTCTTAGCGATCGCGCTAAGCAGTGCTGTATTGGTGAGTGCATGTCAAACGACAACTCACTCAACGAACACCGCCGCACCTTTAGCTGGTGAAACTGTTGCCAATACCAACCAAATTAAAGCTCACTTAGGTTTTTTGGCCAGTGATGCGCTAGAAGGGCGTCTGCCTGGTACAGCAGGTCATGAGGCGGCATCTGCGTATATCGCAGCGGAGTTTGCTAAATATGGTTTAACCCCTGCCGGTGATGATGGTACGTATATGCAACGTATTACATTCAGGAATGCTAGCTTAGTCCAAGAGTCACCTACGATGGTGATTGATTATGGCGATGAAACGGTAGCGCTAGATTATCCTAAGGATTTTTTGACGGGTAAATCGATGTTAGAGACTGAATCTGCGGTCACCGCTGAAATGGTGTTTGTCGGTTTTGGTGTGGTATCTGAAGAGTATGGCATTGATGATTATGCCGGTCTTGATGTTGAAGGTAAAATTGTTGTCCGAGTGCCCGGTCGTCATGCATCGTTACCAAATGAAGAAGGCGCACATATTTCGTCTAGCCGTGAACGTGAGCGTTATGCTGTTGAACGTGGCGCAGTGGGTATGATCACTGTCCAGACACCGAAATCAGAAGAAAACCGTCCGTATTCTCGTTCATTAAACTATATTCATTCAGTTTCTATGGATTGGTTAGATAAAGATGGTAAGGCTTCAAAAGCAAGCCCGCAAATGAAAGGTTCTGCGTTATTAAATCTGGAAACCTCTAAGTTGTTATTTGCTAAGGCACCTAAGACATTAGAAGATGTTTGGGCGAGTATGGAAGGTGATGTATCACCTACCGGTTTTGAGCTAAATGCATCGGTCACATTGACTAAAGAGTCGAGCCATAAAGATATTACCAGCCCTAATGTGGTTGGGATTGTAGAAGGATCGGACCCGGTGTTGAAAAATGAATATGTTCTTTACAGTGCCCACTCTGATCATTTAGGAGTGTCAAAATCAGTTGAAAAAGATCGGATTAATAACGGTGCGATGGATAATGCTGGGGGGACAGCCATTATGCTTGAAACGGCAAGGATGTTTGCTAGCTTGCCTGTTAAACCAAAGCGTTCTATTTTATTTGTTGCCGTCACTGCGGAAGAAAAAGGCCTGTTAGGTTCTGATTATTATGCGCAGATCCCAACCGTTCCAGCTGAGAATATCGTGGCAAACGTGAATTTGGATATGCCGATTTTGACGTTTGATTTTGCGGATGTGATCGCGTTTGGCGCTGAGCATAGCTCAATGCAACAATATGTTGCGGATGCGACTGCATCACAAGGCATTGCGTTAACTGATGATCCTTGGCCTGAAATGAACTTGTTTACTCGCTCTGACCATTACAGTTTCGTTAAACAAGGTATTCCATCGATATTTTTAGTCACAGGGATCACTTCTAACGACCCTAAAGATGATGCTGAGAACATGCTAATGAACTTCTTGAAAACGCATTATCACAGCCCATCTGATGATTTGTATCAGCCTTTTAACTGGACCGCAGCGTACAACTTTACGCAAGTGAATTTTGCGATTGGTTTAGAAGTAGGAAATGCGGCGCAGCGTCCAATGTGGAATGCCGATAGTTTCTTTGGTCAAACGTTTGGTAAGTCATATAACTTAATGAAATAACTCGGTTTGAACTGATACAAAAAAGCCGCTTCGGAATTTTTCTAAAGCGGCTTTTTCATATGCTTTTCACAAGGTTATACAAAGTATAGACCCTTGATACCACTCCATTGTTCAGCGAATAGTTCTGTTGGTTTACGGGCAAATTCACTACGGATAAAATTACTGATACGACCGTCGGCATAACATACCAGTAAGCTCGCTAGTACAGCCTCATCAACCGGTAACGTTTTTCCATCACGCACACGGCGTTCACGTAGAACTTGTTTTAGCTGCGTTTCTAATCGCTCAAATATTTTCGCCACACGGCCTCGTAATTTATCGCGCTCGCCAGTTAAGGCGTCACCATGAAGAATGCGCGCAATACCGGGATTCTTTTCAGCAAAACCTAGCACTAAGTGCATGATTAGCTGACAACGATTAGCGGTATCTTTTTCATCAGTAATGATTTTATTAATACGCGTAAACAAGGTTTCTTCCACAAAATCAATCAAGGCTTCAAACATTTTCGCTTTACTTGGAAAGTGGCGATATAACGCCGCTTCAGAAACACCAACTTGTTCTGCTAATTTCGCTGTAGTGATGCGTTGACCGTTATTGCTCTCGAGCATACTGGCGAGGGTCTGTAAAATTTGTGCGCGGCGATTATTTTTTTTAGCAGTTGCCATAAATGGATCCTTGTACCAATTGAATGCAAGTTAATTAGTGATTACTTACGTGTTGAGCCACTATTTTAAGCAGTTCTTTTGCTAATGCAAGTTTATCTTGTTTAGGTAAGACAATCTGTGCATCTGCGGTAAAAACGGTTAATGCATTATCGCTTTGGTTAAAACCAATATCCGATTGAGATACATCATTTGCAGCGATCATATTCAGTTTTTTCCGCGTTAATTTATCTTTTGCGTAATGCTCTACGTCATGCGTTTCAGCGGCAAAGCCAACGGTAAACGGGGGAGAAGATAATGCAGCAACATCCGCTAAAATATCGGGGTTTTTGACCAGGCTAATCGTCATTTCATCAGCACTTTTCTTTAATTTATGGTCCATAACATTAGCGACACGATAATCTGCAACAGCGGCGCACGCTATAAATATATCACCAGCATTCTCTACAGCATGTAATGCGGCTGTATGCATATCTAGGGCGCTAGTCACTGAGATGAATTTACATCCTGTAGGAGCTGGCAAAGCGACGGGTCCTGAGATCAATGTCACTTGAGCTCCCAGAGCTAATGCTTGAACAGCCAGACTGTAGCCCATTTTACCGCTGCTGTGATTGGAAATATAACGTACCGGGTCAATGGCTTCACGTGTAGGACCCGCGGTGATCACGATATGTTGACCGGATAAAGGAAGTGGTTCAGAGCTGGCAACCTCGATGCTTTGTGTTGAAGCGAGCACTGGCATATCGACGAGTGCTTGGTCTAACATGTTAGCAATTTCGTGAGTCTCTAGCATTCGCCCATAGCCTATATCGCCACAGGCCTGCTCCCCTGAAGCCGGGCCAAATAATGTAATGTTCCGTTGAGTTAATATATTGAGATTGTCTTGAGTGGCCTGTGCGGCCCACATTTGTTGATTCATGGCCGGCGCAAGAAAAACAGGAGCATTTGTGGCTAAAACAAGGGTCGTGAGCAAATCATCGGCTAAGCCGTGAGCTAATTTCGCGATACAATGAGCGGTGGCAGGGGCAATCAAAAGCACATCAGCCCAGCGTGCTAGTTCAATATGTCCCATGCCCGCTTCTGCTTCAGGGTCAAGTAAGTGCTGGTGGACAATATTCCCACTAACAGCCTGTAACGATAGTGGCGTAACAAACGCTGAGGACGATGGGGATAGGACTACACGGACAGTGGCCCCAAGGCCAGTTAGTTTTCTGACTAAGTCAGGCGCCTTGTAGGCAGCAATACCACCTGTAACACCTAGTAACACATTCACATTCTGTAATGCCATAAATTCTGCTTCACTTACCTGTGACCGAAACAACCGTTGCATCGGTGCTATTGAATCAATGCATTATCTGTATTAATCGCAGTTTTGCCAACACTTTTTTAATTAGGGAGTCTTTCTATGCAAACATCTAGTCGGGGTCATATTAGTCAATGGAGTGATAGTCAATTGCTCGGCGTGATCTTACAACAGCGTCATTCTAGCGAAAATAGTCAAGCCTTAGCGGAAACGCTACTGACTGAGCTTGGATCATTACATGGCGTGTTAAATGCGAGTCAAAATGCATTTTGCGATATACCTGGAGTAGGGCCACAAAAATATAAACGGTGCCAGGCTGTGGTAGAACTTCACAAGCGCACAGGGGCGCAACATGTTGAACGCATGATGAAACTCGATTCTGTTGATGAAAGTAAAGCATTCTTTATTAGCCAACTTCAATATTACCCTCAAGAGCGCTTTGCGGTTGCACTATTGAATAACCAGCATGAATTTTTGCATTACAAGGAATTATTTAGTGGGACGATTAATGCTGCGTCCGTATATCCTCGAGAAATTGTAAAATATGCACTGGATTACAATGCCGCCAATGTCATACTTGCGCATAATCATCCTAGCGGCACCCCTGAGCCGAGTCAGGCTGATATCGCGATTACGCAGCGAATTCGTCAAGCTTTAGATTTAATAGATGTACAAGTGTTGGATCATATTGTGGTAGGCGCAGGAAATGCGGTATCATTAGCACAAAGAGGCTGTTTGTCTTAATTATAAAGGTTTAGCGGCTATTTACTTAGATTTCTGCGGCACAAATAATTAAAGTAAATACACGAAATAGTTTGCTTTTAAGTTTTAAATACTGTATAAAATGCGCCCTCTTATTCGGAACTCTGTGGATAAATCCGATATAGGTTTCGATAATTATTAAAGTTGTTCTGGAGACAAATACTATGGCTAAAGTATGTCAAGTAACAGGCAAGCGTCCTGCAGTCGGTAATAACCGCTCACACGCTCGTAACGCGACTCGTCGTCGTTTTTTACCAAATTTACAAACTCACCGCTTTTGGGTTGAGTCTGAAAACCGTTTCGTTAAATTACGTCTTACTCCAAAGGGTATGCGTATTATCGATAAGAAGGGCATCGATTCAGTTTTAACTGAAATGCGTGCTCGTGGCGAGAAAGTATAAGGAATTAGATTATGCGTGATAAAATTAAATTAGTATCTACTGCTGGCACTGGTTTCTACTACACCACAGATAAGAACAAACGTAATATGCCTGGCAAAATGGAGATCAAAAAGTTTGATCCTAAAATTCGTCAGCACGTGATGTTCAAGGAAGCTAAAATCAAATAATTTGTTTGGTTTTGTCTCCACGAAAGCCCGGTTTATGCCGGGTTTTTTGCTTTCTAAATAAACGATTTTTCTGATGTATACAGTCAACCTAGCCTGTGACTACCTTTGTGTTGCGTTGTTCTATATACTCGATTTATGACAACACTACATTTAGTATAGGTGACCAAACGTGCCAGAATTACCTGAGGTTGAAGTTAGCCGACAGGGCATAGAGCCCGGATTAGTCGGACAAACCATCGAAAGTATTCAGATCCGTACGCCGAAATTGCGCTGGCCAGTACCTACTGAGATCTTGTCTACTCATGGACACGTAATCCGAAGTGTGACCCGTCGTGCCAAGTATCTGTTTATTAATACCGATGTCGGTAGTGTGATTTTGCATTTAGGTATGACAGGGTATCTCAGAGTATTTTCTCAAAACACACCACTGAAGAAACATGATCACCTTGATATTAATCTCACTAACGGTCAATGTTTGCGCTTTAATGATGCGCGTAAATTTGGTGCATGTTTATGGCAAGGGGTTGATGATGAACCTCATGTGCTTATTAGTGCGTTAGGTCCTGAGCCATTAACCGATGATTTTACCATTGATCACCTCTATACGCGTGCTCAGGGTCGAACCTGTACCGTTAAGCAATTCATCATGGACAATAAGCATGTGGTTGGTGTGGGGAATATCTATGCTAATGAAGCTCTGTTCTTAGCTAAAATAGCTCCTAAGCGGGCTGCTGGTAAAGTCAGCAAGGCACGTTATGCTACATTAACCGGATATATCAAAGAAGTCCTTGCCGCAGCGATAGCGCAAGGAGGCACGACCTTAAAAGATTTTTCTCAAGTAGATGGCAATCCGGGGTATTTTCGACTGCATTTGAATGTGTATGGCCGCAGTGGTGAACCATGTAGACGTTGTCATACCCCGATTAAATCGCAGATGATTGGGCAGCGCAATACTTTCTGGTGTCCTAGCTGCCAACGTTAATTACGGTTGAGTGATATGCAGTCGGCTTAATAATGCGGCTTTGACGACGGGATGTACGAACTGTGAAACATCACCATGATGTAAAGCCACTTCCTTAACCAAAGTCGAAGAAATAAACGAGTTCTCTTCTGCAGGGGTTAAAAAAACACTTTCTAAATTCGGGTTTAAACGTCGATTCATATTCGCTAACTGAAATTCATATTCAAAATCCGATACGGCGCGCAGACCACGAATCAAAACTGTCGCATTTTCATGTTGTGCAAAATCGGCTAACAAGCCAGTAAAGCCTTTGACTTCAACATTAGGTAAATGATGAGTGATTTCGGTGATCATTTCGACGCGCTCTTCGAGACTGAATAACGGTTTCTTCGTCGGGTTTGATGCGATTCCCACAATAATATGTTCAAACATATCGGCCCCACGCTCAATTAAATCGGCATGACCATTAGTAATGGGATCGAATGTTCCAGGATAAATAGCACGAGTTTTCATCAACAATCCTTGAAGGGAATAGTGGGTCAAAGGGCAAAGGTAGCCAACTGTGGACAAGGATGCAACTAAAAATCGGTTTAAAGATACTTAAATCTAATGATATTGCCTGAAGACGAATACGGTGAGCGTTATTCGTCAGTGTTATTCATTACCAATATGTAAATATGCCAATTGCAGAGATAAAGCCTGTGTAAAATCAGTTACCTCACCCTTGCCGAGTTGTAATGCGTCGGGGTGCTGTTCGATAAATGCGATGTAACCATTGAGCAATGCAGTCCAATCATCAGAGGAGACATGGTATCCACTGTGCAGACGCTGCTTTTTACGTAACGAGCGAGCTAATCGAGATAGATTATCTTCAGCGATGAGTTGTAATGAAGCGTTACCGACCCAGCTACATTTATCAAAATCAATTAACCACACTTTACCCTGGTCATCGAGCATTACGTTTTCGATGTTGAGATCATGATGATTAACACCTGACAAATGCATGTGAGCAATTTGTGCGCCCAAGGCTTGCCAATGTTCAATAAGCACATTTTGCGTGAGTAAAAAACCATGAAAATCCTTGGCCTGCGGGATTTTTTCTAAGAGAATACTGTTGCGGTAAACCCATCCAAATACCGATAATGGGAATACACCGTGACGGGTAATTAAACCGGCTATTGGCTTTGGCACCGCAACACCTTGGTGATAGAGATAATCAAGTAAGGCGATTTCACGATACACTCTAGTGCGTTCAATCTGTCCAAACCAAAATGAACGTTTGATCCATTTACCAATCATGCCGCCACGCAGATAAGCGCGCAACACCATTTCGCTCGCACCTTGACGAATGAAATATGTGATCCCGCGACCCGAATTGCTCCCTATTATTTGATTGTTATCTTTCCAGTAGTTAGCATCAAACCATACTCTCGTGGGAACTGAACGAAGTAAACGAACACTTGATGCGTCGGCATTCGGGGCAATCAATGTGTAGCGCCCATCAGAAGAAGCCGATATTTGCCATTGTTGTGAATTAAGAATATTAGGGTCGTGTTTCATCGTCGTAGAGTGCTTAGTAGGTCGACATTATCAGGCATTGTACGAAAAAATATGCTATAACGCTGTAAATTTTCCAGTATTAAATGTGTTCTATGTCACGAACTTCACCTCAATCTATTTGTATTATGCGTTTATCAGCCATTGGAGATGTGTGTCATGCAGCGGCAATGATCACTCGTATTACGCGAGCTTGGCCGGAGTGCAAGATCACATGGGTGATTGGCAAGATTGAATATCAATTAGTTCAAGGTATGCCACATGTTGAATTTATTGTGTGTGATAAAAAGCACCCACAGGCCAAAGCGCAACTAAAAAGTGCATTGCAAGGACGTGAATTTGATGTATTGCTGATGATGCAAGTGGCCCTTCGTGCCAATTGGTTATCAACAGTCATTAAAGCAAAAAAACGCATTGGCTTTGATTGGGCTCGCGCCAAAGAAGGCCACTGGTTATTCACTAATCGCCGCATCGCCGCTACACAACATACACATGTATTAGATGGCTTTATGCAGTTTGCCGATGCTATCGGGGTGCCAAGTCAACCATTGGCGTGGGATATCCCAATTCAAGCCTCTGATCGTCAATGGGCGTATGATCAAGCCCAAGCATTTGGGCCATTTGTGATTATTGCGCCTGCAGCATCAAAAGCAGAACGCAACTGGACCGCATCAGGATATGCGGAAGTTATGCAGCGCCTAATTAAAACAGGTATTACGCCGGTGTTATGTGGCGGTCCTGGACCTGTAGATGCTCAAATCTCGGCAGATATCACAGCGAGTATGTCAGCCCAAAATCAGTGGACTAATTTAGTGGGGCAAACCAGTCTGAAACAAATGCTAGCATTGATGTCTCATGCTCAATGTGTAGTTGCTCCTGATACTGGACCTGCACATATGGCCACAACCGTTGGTACCCCAGTGGTCGGCTTATATGCCCATTCAAACCCCTTACGAACTGGTCCGTACTTATCATTAGATCACACTATCAGTGTTTATGATGAAGCGATAGAGCAACAATTCAAGCGTCCTTGGCACAAACTCCCCTGGGGCACTCGAGCCAAAGGCAAAGACTTAATGCATGGGATTGATGTTGAAAAAGTCTGGATGACTATGAGTCAAATAATTGAGCAACAAAGCACATCAGTAAAAGCGTAAACAGCGTCGCTTTTTGACTATGTATGGCAACTTTTTTATAAAAAATGTGGCAGTTTTACCCATTTTTAACGTTTACCCTATATCCCTAGTCCATAGTGTTTTAAAATTAGTAAAAATGATAATAACGACAGATGGAGTATTACGATGCCAAAGAGTTTCGAGTGCCACCTACAACACCAAATCGATGAGATCACCGCTCAAGGTCTCTACAAAAAAGAACGGGTTATTACCTCACAGCAGCAAGCAGATGTTTCTGTAGGCGGGCAAGAGGTCATTAATTTTTGTGCTAATAATTACCTTGGTCTTGCGAATCATCCTGATTTAATTGCAGCAGCGAAAGCGGGTTTAGACTCGCATGGATTCGGTGTCGCTTCGGTGCGCTTTATTTGTGGCACTCAAGATATTCACAAAACATTAGAAGATAAAATTTCTGCTTTCTTAGGTATGGAAGATACGATTTTGTATCCTTCTTGTTTTGACGCGAATGGCGGTTTATTTGAGACGATCCTGACCGCTGAGGATGCGGTTATATCGGATGCATTGAATCATGCCAGTATTATTGACGGGGTACGTTTGTCCAAAGCGAAACGTTACCGTTATGCGAATAATGATATGGCGGCATTAGAAGCTCAGCTACAACAAGCAACAGCAGATGGTGCACGTTATAAACTGATAGCCACCGATGGTGTTTTTTCGATGGATGGGGTGATTGCTAATCTCAAAGGCATATGCGATTTAGCAGATCAATACGATGCGATGGTCATGGTGGATGATTGTCATGCGACAGGATTTGTCGGTGAACACGGGCGTGGCTCACACGAGTATTGTGATGTATTGGGACGAGTAGATATTATGACGGGCACGCTGGGTAAAGCGCTAGGCGGCGCATCAGGAGGTTATACTTCGGGTAAAAAACCTGTGATTGATTGGTTACGTCAACGTTCCCGCCCATACTTGTTCTCAAACTCTGTTGCACCTCCGATTGTGACAGCGGCCATCAAAGTGTTTGATATGATGGCATCAGGTGATGATCTTCGTGCCCAATTAAACGCAAATTCACACCACTTCCGTTCACGCATGAGTGAAGCGGGCTTTACCTTAAGCGGTGCAGATCATGCGATTATTCCTGTCATGTTAGGCGATGCTAAACTTGCATCACAGATGGCAGATAAATTATTGGAGCGGGGTATATATGTGGTCGGCTTTTCTTTTCCGGTGGTACCACAGGGTCAAGCCCGTATTCGTACCCAAATGTCAGCAGCACACACATTGGCACACGTCGATGCGGTAGTGGATGCGTTTATTGACGTGGGGCGCGAGCTAGGAGTTATTGCATGAAATCGTTAGCCAAATTATATGATAAGCCTGGGATCTGGCTGAATGATGCTCCGATACCAACATTCGGACCAAATGATTTATTGATCAAAATTCGGAAGACCGCTATCTGCGGCACGGATATGCATATTTATAATTGGGATACGTGGTCACAAAATACGATTCCAGTACCTATGATTGTTGGTCATGAGTATGTGGGTGAAGTGGTCGATATGGGCAGTGAAGCAAAAGGGTTTAGCAAAGGCGATCGCGTATCTGGAGAAGGTCATATTACGTGTGGCCATTGTCGAAATTGCCGCGCGGGTAGACGCCATTTATGTCGTAATACCGAAGGCGTTGGGGTGAATCGCCAAGGCGCTTTTGCGGAATATTTAGTGATCCCTGCGTTTAACGCATTTAAGATCCCCGATAATATTAGCGATGAATTAGCCGCTATTTTTGACCCATTTGGCAATGCGGTACATACCGCTTTATCATTTGATTTAGTCGGTGAAGATGTACTGATTACGGGTGCTGGACCGATTGGGATTATGGCTGCTGCAGTCGCAAAGCATGTGGGTGCGCGACATGTTGTAATCACAGATATTAATCCATATCGTTTAGCTTTAGCTCAAAAGATGGGAGCAACTCGAGCCGTTGATGTGTCTCAAACGTGCCTTCAAGATGTCATGAATGAATTAGGTATGACCGAAGGCTTTGATGTTGGATTAGAAATGTCCGGTGTGCCGGTGGCATTTAGTGATATGCTTGCCAAAATGAATCACGGTGGCAAAATTGCCATGTTAGGTATCCCGCCAGAGAATGTGTCGATCGATTGGAATCAGGTCATTTTTAAAGGCCTAACTATCAAAGGTATCTATGGTAGGGAAATGTTCGAAACTTGGTATAAGATGGCTAGCTTAATCCAAAGTGGGTTAGATCTTGAGCCTATTATCACGCACCAAATGAGTGTCGATCGATTTGCCGATGGATTTGAGATTATGAATTCAGGTAAATCAGGAAAAGTGATCTTAACGTGGTAAGATAACTATTCACTTGTATTGTTAAAATATAAAATTTAGGAAAGAAGACGACATGGTCGACTACAAAATCATTAATGTAGATAAAGCGAAGGAAATGATCGAATCTGGTAACGTCCAGGTGGTCGATATCCGCGATGAGCAGGTATTCAATCAAGCGCATATCCCCAATTCCATGCATCTGCACAGCGGGATAATGGCGCAATTTTTACAAGAGACTGATGAAGATACTCCGGTTATTGTGACCTGTTATCACGGGATCAGTAGCCAACCAGCTGCGCAATATATTGCTGAACAAGGTTATACACAAGTCTATAGTTTGGAAGGTGGCTTCACCCAATGGCAAGGCGTTTATCCTGAAGAGATAGCTTCGATTGCTGAATAACCTTTCAATGTTGATAAATTAATTATGTTTACATTGGTGTGTTTTAGCAGTCCTCAGCCAGCTTACACCTTAGTGGATTACCTTTCTTCACAGCACATAAGTGGTGTCGTAAGTAAGAGTGAAGAACAGTATTGTGTCGAGCTTGTCAACGAAGCCGACATGGCGCAAGCACAAATCATTACTGCGCATTTTATTAATGCGCCGCATGATCCTCGTTACCAAGCTGCGAGCTGGGATAATGATAATCACCAATTATATACATCTCGCTCAGGCAATAACTCATCTATATTCAACCGGCTTTTCAATCGACAATCTAAGTCTCAATTAACCCGTTATCCGCTGACTTATTTGATTATGTTGGTGAACATAGTCGTGTTTGGCATGATGATAGTGAGTATTGAAACACGTCTGTGGGTCGATTCAAGGCTGTTCATTGCACCTATACATGAGCTACAACAAACGGGTCAATGGTGGCGCCTATTAACACCAAATTTTTTGCATTTCTCTGGGATCCATATCACATTTAATTTGTTATGGTGGTGGATCTTAGCGCGTCCGATTGAACAGCACCTTGGTAAAATAAGTCTAGTCATTACTTTTCTAATTATTTCTTTCAGTGCCAATATAGGTCAGCTGTATGTGGATGGGCCTAATTTTGGCGGTATGTCGGGTGTGGTGTATGGTTTGCTGGGTTTTACTTGGTGGCTGGGGTGGTTAAAACCCCAATGGGGCTTTAAGATCCAACCACAGATCGTAGGATTTATGCTGGTATGGCTCATGATTGGCTATGCAGATGTGTTATTTGTATCCATGGCCAACACCGCGCATTCACTTGGGTTAGTATCTGGATGTTTACTTGCACTGGGATGGGCAAAAATGGGACGCTCAAAATAGATTTTTTATTCTATCGGTAAATCCGGTAAGATCTTGTTGTGTTGATATATGAAGAGGTAAGTGGTGACTCAACCAGTTGAATTACAAGGTGTTAAATTAAAAGGGACTGTATCAAAAGGGACTGTGCGTTTTGATACACCTTGGTATGCCGCTGAGCAATTAACCGATGTTGTTAATGCGTTGCCTATTTTACCGAGTCAACATACTCAAAACTGGTTACTCAATATTGAGTCTTTGACCGAACGCCTGACTCAGTGCTGTACAACATTTACAGTCGATGTGTTAACGCAAATGACAACTGAGCCTCAATCTGATGAGCTGAATTTGATACAACAGCCAGATCAGACTGAAGCGGTAGTGCGCGAGGTGGTATTACGGGGTGATAGTCATTCGTGGGTATTTGCCCGTTCTGTATTCCCTGATGAGTTAACCCAAGATGTGCTTAATGACATAGGCGCGCAGCCTTTGGGCAAACTCCTGTTTAACGATCCCCGTTTCCAACGCCAACCATTCATGGTGTCAAAGTTCCAGGCTGATGATCAATTTGTGTCATATTTACTTGCACAAGGCGTGGTGAATGCTGCTCAACTGGCCAATCATTTTAAGCAACATCATGCTATATGGGCACGTCGGTCTGTATTTATTTATACCTCGGCCAATGAGATTAGGGCACAGAACAAACCCCATTCTAAGCATCATATTTTGGTCAGTGAAGTCTTTTTACCTGGAGCGCCTGCGTATGTCTAATTCAGCTTCGCCCTCGACTGAATCAACGTCGACTCTGAAAGGGTTATGGTTATTAATGCGTATGGATAAGCCAGTCGGTATTTATCTATTGCTTTGGCCTACTTTATGGGCGTTATGGTTAGCCTCTTTAGGCATGCCTGAGGTTGATGTTTTAGTCATTTTTGTACTGGGTGTCGTGGTGATGCGAGCGGCAGGTTGCGTGATCAATGATATCGCAGATAGGAAGATCGATGGTCATGTGAAACGTACTCAAGCGAGACCGTTGATCAGTGGTGCGGTTAGCTTAAAGCAAGCATGGCTGTGTTTCTTCGGGTTATTGCTGCTTGCCTTATTACTAGTGCTACAATTAAATATTCAAACGGTGTACTTGTCGTTTGTCGCTGTCTTATTAGCATCAGCATATCCCTTCATGAAACGCTATACACAGCTTCCTCAGGTCGTATTAGGGGCGGCGTTTAGTTGGGCGATACCCATGGCGTTTATGGCGGTGAATCAACACGTGCCGAGTTGGATTTGGTGGTTATATGCGGCCAATTTAGCGTGGACCGTGGCCTATGATACGCAATACGCGATGGTCGATCGAGATGATGATTTGAAAATCGGAGTGAAATCTACGGCGATTTTATTTGGCAGCTATGACCGATTATGGATCGGCGTATTGCAGCTTATTACTATAGGGTGTTTGGCTATAATGGGTACGCTATTGCAGTTACCGTGGCCCTTTTGGCTAGGCGCTGGATGTATGGCGCTGATGTTTATTTACCATCAACGCCTCCTAAAAAGTCCTACTCGAGAGGCATGTTTCAAGGCGTTCATCCAAAATCACTGGGGCGGATTAGCCCTCTGGCTGGGTCTCGTCTTCAGCTTTCTCTAGGGCATCTAAACGTTGTTCTAAGACCATTAGCTTTTCGCGGGTGCGCAGTAATACTTGGGATTGTACGTCAAATTCTTCACGAGTCACGATGTCCATGCGTGCAAGCTGAGCTTGGATGACTTGTTTGACTTTACCTTCGGTTTCCTCCGCCATTTTCTTCATGCCATCTGGCATAGAATCGGTGATCGATTTGGCGAATTCTTCAATTTTCTTTGGATCAAGCATGGGCTTTCCTTTTACGACAGTGCTGATTAACGTATTTGCATTGTAACCTGATGAGCTGAAGTTTCAATGCAATATTTGTGGGAAGCGAGGATGTTAATCAGTTACAATATACCCTATGAAATTAAATCCAGCTCAAGACCAAGCCGTTAAATTTATCTCTGGCCCATGCCTCGTACTAGCAGGTGCCGGAAGTGGTAAAACGCGGGTCATTACCAACAAAATCGCTCATTTAGTGCGAGAATGTGAGATGCCTGCGCGTTTTATTGCAGCAGTCACCTTTACGAATAAGGCTGCTCGTGAAATGAAAGAGCGGGTCGCTCAGACATTAACAAAAGCAGAAGCTCGAGGCTTAAAAGTCTCGACCTTTCATACGTTAGGTTTAAATATCATTAAATCCAATGTAAGGCCGCTGGGCTTAAAACCTGGTTTTTCATTATTTGATGATAAAGACACAATGGCGCTCCTTAAAGATTTGACCGAAGTCGAATTTGATGGTGATAAAGACCAGTTGAAACTGTTGCAATCGTGTATATCAAACTGGAAAAATGACCTGTTATTACCTGAGCAGCTGCTGAACACCGCTCAGTCTCCAGCTGAAAAACAATTTGCAGTCTATTATCAACAATATCAAAATCACCTCAAAGCATATAATGCATTGGATTTTGATGATTTAATCTTATTACCGACGTTGTTGTTAAAACATAATGAAGAAGCACGTAAAAAGATCCAATCAAAGATCAAATATTTGCTGGTGGATGAGTACCAAGACACCAATACTTCCCAATACGATTTAGTGAAGCTCTTGGTGGGCGAGCGACGTCGTTTTACTGTCGTTGGCGATGATGATCAATCCATTTATTCATGGCGTGGAGCACGACCAAAGAATTTGCAGTTACTCCAAGAAGATTTTCCAGAACTGAATGTCATTAAGTTAGAACAAAATTATCGCTCATCACGACGCATTTTACATTGTGCAAATATCCTAATTCAAAATAACCCACATATTTTTGATAAGACCCTTTTTAGTGAATTAGCCTATGGTGAATCGCTTAAAGTCGTGGTGGCAAAGAATGAAGATCATGAAGCGGAGCGAGTGATTGCTGAATTGATCGCGCATAAGTTCATTAATAATACAGACTTTAAAGATTATGCGATTTTATATCGCGGAAATCACCAGTCACGTGTCTTTGAAAAGCTATTAATGACCAACCGGATCCCCTATAAAATCAGTGGTGGGACTTCGTTTTTTGGGCGAGCTGAAATCAAAGATATCATGGCGTACTTTCGCTTAGTAGTGAACCAAGATGATGATAATGCGATGCTCCGGATCATTAATACGCCGAATCGTGGAATTGGCCGAGCAACACTCGAAAAGCTGGGTAACTTTGCTAATGAAAAAGGCATGACAATGTTTGCTGCTGCTTGTAATGATGATTTACGTGGCGTGTTAGCGGGTCAAGCTTATCATGCCGTTTCGCAATTTGGGCGATGGATAGTAGAGGCCTCAGATAATGCCGTGCGCGGAGATACTGAAGCGGTGGTGCGCGATTTGATTAAATCTATTGGCTATGAAGAATGGTTATACGAACATAGTGCCTCACCTAAGGCAGCAGAAATGGCGATGGCTAATATTTCGACCTTGTTTCGTTGGGTCACGGATATGCTGAAAGGCTCGGCTACCGAGGCGCCAATGAGTTTATCTGAAGTCGTGAACAGATTGATATTGCGTGACATGATGGAGCGCGGTGAAGATGATGGCGATGGTGATCAAGTGCAGCTCATGACATTGCACGCGTCTAAAGGATTAGAGTTTCCGTACGTCTACATGGTGGGTATGGAAGAAGGCATGCTGCCGCATCAATCTAGTATTGACGAGGATAATATTGATGAAGAGCGTCGCTTAGCTTATGTGGGGATCACACGAGCACAGCGCGAACTGACTTTTAGTATTGCTCGAGAGCGACGTCAATACGGTGAAGTGATCAATCCTGAACCGAGTCGCTTCTTATATGAGTTACCTACCGACGATGTAGAATGGGAATTTCAGAAACCGAAAAAGACCGCCGAAGAGCGAAAAGAAACTGGCGTGAAGAGTATTGCTAATTTACGGGGATTATTGGGCGGATAAATTTAATGTTGGTATATTTACCGATTATTGTTAGTCAATAAAAAAGGTCGCATTAGCGACCTTTGAACATTATATGCATTTGAGTATTAAGTGTTGAAGATTATTCAACACCTTCAATCATGTAATCAATCGCTGATAAAATGTCATCTTCAGAACAATTGCCACATGCACCCATAGGTGGCATTGCATTAATACCTGAAATCGCATTTTTCCATACACCGTCACGCCCTTTATCGGCTAAACGTGGACCCCAATCACCCGCATCTTGTGTCTTAGGTGCGCCTAATACACCTGCGGCATGACATGCAGCACATGCACCATTATATATATCTTTGCCAGAACGAGGACCTGCATCTGCTGCTGGGCCAGCCGCGGCGGCACCTGCTACATGGACGTTACCTACTGGTTTGATACGATTTTTAATATCATCGTTTGTTTCGAATGCTTGTACACTAAACAAAGTTAATGCAACGACAGCCATAGTGATCAACTGTTTTAATTTCACGAGAAGTTCTCCATTTAGTGATGTAGTTATTAATCTTCTAGCATTATAACGGCAAAAGAGAACAGGGCAATAGCTTTTAGCGATATCCATATCAAAGGTGCAATGCAAGCGTGACAAGCATTTTCAGAAATGTATAAGCATTTGGTATGATAGTTTAGTTCACGCATACAGCATATTTATTAATGTATTGCTTGCTCGACGCGTTGTTACATCTTATTTAAAGGAATATGTTTAGTCGCTCAAACATCACATTTTTCGTATAAAATAGAGTATTACGTAATAATAATTTGCTACAAATCAGTACTAAAGTAGGATATATTATGCCGCTATATTTATCGAGTTGAATTGAAATTAGGAAGATTATGACAACCTCTAACATTATCTACACCATTACGGACGAAGCGCCGGCATTAGCAACATATTCTCTTTTACCTATCGTTGAAGCATTTGCATCTGCGGCTAATGTAGATGTGGAAACTCGTGATATTTCCTTAGCAGCTCGTATCATTGCGCATTTCCCTGAATACTTGACTGCCGAACAGCAAGTAGGTGATCACTTAGCTGAGCTAGGTGAATTAGCGAAGACGCCACAAGCGAATATCATTAAATTACCTAACATCAGCGCCTCTGTCCCGCAGTTACAAGCGGCAATTGAAGAATTAAAAGCAAAAGGCTATGCCTTACCTGATTACCCTGAGTCACCTAAAACACCGGAAGAAGAGGCGATTAAAGCGACTTATGCAAAGGTATTAGGTTCAGCGGTAAATCCTGTATTACGAGAAGGTAACTCTGATCGCCGTGCACCAGCTTCAGTTAAACAATACGCACGTACCAACCCACATTCAATGGGCGCTTGGTCTGCTGACAGTAAATCTCATGTAGCACATATGGATGGTGGTGATTTTTACGGTTCTGAGTTGTCAGTAACGATTGATAAAGCACAAAGCGTTAGTATCGAGTTCGTGGCTAAAGACGGCACTCGTTCAGTATTGAAATCTGATTTAGCTTTACTTGACGGCGAAATCATTGATTCATCTGTCATGAACAAAAACGCGCTAGTCGCGTTTTATGAAAAAGAAATTGAAGCGGCCAAAGAGCAAGACGTTTTATTATCATTGCACATGAAAGCCACGATGATGAAAGTCTCTGATCCAGTTATCTTTGGTCATGCTGTCACTGTGTTCTACAAAGATGTATTCGCGAAGCACGCTGCAACATTTGCTGATTTAGGTGTCGATGTGAATAACGGTTTAGGTGATGTTTACGCGAAAATCGAACAGTTACCAGCTGACCAAAAAGCAGCTATCGAAGCTGATATCGAAGCGGTATATGCGACTCGCCCTGATATGGCAATGGTTGATTCAGATCGAGGTATTACTAATCTGCACGTACCAAGTGATGTCATTATCGACGCATCTATGCCAGCAGCACTGCGTGCTTCAGGGCAAATGTGGGGACCAGACGGCAAGCAAAAAGACACTAAGTTCATGATCCCTGATCGTAACTATGCAGGTGTGTTCCAGTCTGTTGTGGATTATTGTAAAGCCAATGGTGCATTTAACCCAACGACTATGGGTACTGTCCCTAACGTTGGTCTAATGGCACAAAAAGCCGAAGAATATGGTTCTCACGATAAAACCTTCATTCTTCCAGCTGATGGTACGGTAAACGTTTTAGCAGAAAACGGTGATGTATTAATGTCACATGACGTGGAAGAAGGCGATATCTGGCGCATGTGCCAAACGAAAGATATCCCTATCCAAGATTGGGTGAAGCTAGCGGTAACGCGTGCTCGTGCGACCAACACACCAGCGGTATTCTGGTTAGATGAAAACCGTGGCCATGATGCACAGATGATTAAGAAAGTTGAACGTTACTTAAAAGATCACGATACGAGCGGTCTAGAAATCCTTATCAAAGATCCAGTATCAGCTGCAAACTACACGTTAGCCCGCTGTGGTAATGGTGAAGATACTATTTCTGTCACAGGTAACGTATTACGTGACTACTTAACCGATTTATTCCCAATCCTTGAGCTAGGTACGAGTGCTAAAATGCTATCTATCGTGCCATTGATGAATGGTGGTGGTTTGTTTGAAACGGGTGCCGGTGGTTCAGCACCTAAGCACGTACAACAGTTCAATAAAGAAAACCACTTACGTTGGGATTCGTTAGGTGAATTCTTAGCATTAGCGGCGTCACTTGAGCATTTAAGCAATGTCACTGGCAATGCCAAAGCACAAGTCTTAGCGGATACACTAGACCAAGCAACTGCCAAATTCTTACAAGAGAACAAGTCGCCGTCACGTAAAGTGAATGAGCTAGATAACCGTGGTTCACACTTCTACTTAGCGATGTATTGGGCACAAGCACTTGCTGCGCAATCTGCTGACGCTGAGTTACAAGCGACTTTTGCTCCGATTGCATCAGGTTTAACTGATAATGAGCAAGCGATTGTATTTGAACTAAATGATGCCCAAGGCCCTGCTATGGATATCAATGGTTATTACTTTGCAGACGCCGAGCTTGCTTCAAAAGCGATGCGTCCAAGTGCAACACTTAACGGCATCTTAGCGCAATTAAACTAATGATTAATTAAGTGAGTTTGATATCGAAAAGCACCCTACGGGGTGCTTTTTTTATGTGTAATGCCTGATGCTTAACTTATATATTTGGTTTAAGTGAATGTGTCTAATATTTGACAAAACGGTTAAATAAATGTAAATTAAAATGTAAGCGCTTACATTTTCTTGATAAGTAACTCTTTTTCTTAATTGAATTTATAAGCTTGAGTCAAAAAATCCATTTAAGATAAGAGATAAAGCTTAATGAAAAATTCTATTTCACGCCTATCGGGTCTAGCATTAACCGCATTTATATTAAGTGCTTGTGGCGGAGGTGGTGGTAGTGATGCATCTTCAGTACCACCGGTGACCACCCCAACAGATAATACCGCACCAGTGATTACCATTGCGGGTGGACAAACAACTATAGACATCACCCAAGGTGATAGCTTTACTCAGCCAACAGCCACTGCCAATGATGCAGTAGATGGTAATGTTACGGTGTCAGTATCTGGCAGTGTAGGCACTGCAGTAGGTAGTTATACTTTAACGTACAGTGCTTCTGATAATTCAAATAATACGGCTACGGCGACAGTGACTGTCAATGTCCTTGCTGCTCCAGATACTACCCCGCCAGTGTTAACGATAGCCGGCTCTCAACGTACTTTTGAAGTTACTCAAGGTGATTCGTTTACACCTCCCAGTGCGACAGCGACCGATAATGTCGATGGCACTATCTTAGCGATTACCAGCGGTACCGTTGGTAGTGATGTAGGTAGTTATACGTTAACTTACACCGCGACAGATAACGCAGGAAATGCTACGACCGATTCCATTACCGTGAATGTAGTCGCGCCTGTTGTCACACCACCCACCAATACAGAAAATGACTTAAGCGTGTTTAAAAACGGCTCTGTAACAAGTACTTGGGATGGAGGCATTAATGCCTTTGACGAAGCTATCAACTATGGTGAATGTAATAACGATGGTGGTGCAGCATGTCCAAGCATGAATTGGTCAGTCGTGAGTGATACCGATCGTGGTGATGTATTACAAGTTGAGCATACTAGTGCCCAATTGGCTGGTCTGTTTTTCAAAAGTAATACCCCGCGGAATTTAGCGGCCTATGCCAATGGTGGGATCGCTTTTGATATTAAATTGGTATCGGGTACTGGCAACATCATTATGAAGCTTGATTGTGTCTACCCTTGTACATCGGGGGATCAAAGCTTAAGCCAAGTGGCGACGAACGAGTGGACCACAATGACAGTTGCGATGAGTCAGTTGCAGACAGCCGGTTTAGATATTACTAAGGTCAATACGGGCTTAGTTATTTGGGCGGCAAATCGAACTAATACTACGTTTTTAATCGACAACGTTCGTTTCGTTGATACGGTTGATGACTCGGTGACTACGCCTGTTCCGCCAACGAATAATGTTCAATATACATTGACAAAACTCGGTAAAGGTAGCTATTCAGATACGATTAACCCTGCTAGTTATCGCTGCGTGTTTGATTATGGTAATTGGATCTACAGTGCTGGTGTCGTTCAACCTGGCGTGAGTGATTGTATTACTGCTACGAAAACACCTGTGGGTGACCCAACACCGTTATCGCCACAAGTGGTAGATGAAGCAGCTGCGCAGCCTTTGGCAACCCATCGCTGGTGGGGTTCTGTTGCATTTTTAGGTGAGATGCAACTTGGCGATCCGAATAGCGCAGCATATATCACGCCGGATCCAATTACTGCACGTGTCAATAACCGTGGTGTACGTATTATGGGTATTCCATCAGGCCTTAATACCACTTCAGACGGATTTATGTATGCTATTCCTGACCCATTCAGTGAGGTCTTTGATGGTATGGCAGTTGGCAGTTCAATTAACACTGACTTACAAGCGTTTGCTAAAGATCATTCTGATGGTTCAATCACTGTCCAATGGCAAAGCAATAACGAACCTGTACTAGAAGCAACGTTTGTGCATGGTTCACCTTATATTTATTTCAAAGCCTTAGAGGGTGATTTAGTTCTCAAAACCTTACGTGAAAACAGTGGTGAGAAAGGGGTATTTTATAACGCTGATAACTCGTTAGGTGTGTGGACAAGTGTAGCGGGTAATCATAATAACTTCTTGATCACGGGTGAGGGTAACACTACCTTTACTAATGTCGATGGAAATAATATTACGGCCAGCAATACTGCTGGTGAGTTCACTGTCGCGTTATTACCGCAAACTGCCGGTGAACCCAATACTACGATGACCACCTTTTTTGCTCAATACGCACGTAATGTAGTGGATAGTGTGCGGGTTGATTATAGTATCGATCGCAGTGATAACTCTGTCAGTGTAACGCATGCGTATTTGAATCGTGATGGTAATGAAATTGAGACATTAGCAGGCATGTTCCCGCTGCATTGGAAAAACTCTACGACAACGACTTCTAACTATAAAGTACGCAGTGCTCGAGGGATGATTAAGTTTGCTCCAACGACAAGCTTTAGTTATGAATTACCGTATATCGGTGTATTACCGACGATGCCGACCTTGCCTGATAGCATGGATACAGCAAAGTTGACACAGCTAGTTAATGAGTTTGTTAATACCCCAGAGAGCACCTGGAATACACGTAATGGTGAAACACAACGAGATGCGTATTGGTCAGGTAAAAACTACGCTAAGGTGGCTGAACTGTTAGCAATCGCAGATACTGCAGGGTTAACGGTACAAAAAGCGCAGTTACTCACTTATCTTAAAGCAGAACTGGAAGACTGGTTTACAGCAGAGACCGATGGCGCGTTAGATAGCGATAAATACTTCATGTATGACGAGCAGTGGAATACGGTGCTCGCCATGGAAGAATCGTTTGCGTCACATCAACAGCTCAACGATCATCACTTTCATTATGGATATTTTGTCCGCGCGGCTGCAGAGGTCTGTCGACATGATGCGCAGTGGTGTAGTGATGATGAATATGGGGCGATGGTCAAACTATTGATCCGTGACTATGCAGCAGATAGAGATGATCCACAGTTTCCGTATTTACGTCATTTTGACCCAGCTAATGGCTTCTCATGGGCTTCTGGTACGGCCAACTTTGCTCGAGGGAATAACAATGAATCTACTTCAGAGGCAGCCAACGCCTATGGAGCGATGGTGTTATTTGGCTTACATACTGGAGATCAGGATTTAGTAGATCGCGGGATTTATCTGCATGCATTAACGGGCGCAACGTATTGGGAATATTGGAATAACATTGATGGCTATAATAATGTCAGCAGTGATGCAGATAATTTCTTACCAGGTTATAACCAGATCACTACTTCGATTATTTGGGGTGATGGCGCGGTATTTTCTACTTGGTTCAGTGCTGCTTATGCCCATATTTTAGGTATTCAAGGTTTACCGACGAATCCATTAATTTTACATGTTGGCTTGCATAAGCAATACATGGCTGACTATGTACAAGTCGGTTTAACCGAATCAAGTAATAATATGCCTTCAGGATTGATACCGGATCAATGGCGTGATATCTGGTGGAATCTAATGGCAATCAATGATGCGCAGGCTGCTATTGATGATTACAACACCGTCACTAGCTACGTGCCAGAGCAAGGTGAAAGTAAAGCTCACACCTATCATTGGATCAACACGTTTAATGCCCTGGGCACAATGGAAACAGGTTTAGGGACGTTGACAGCAGATTATCCTGCGGCAATGGCATTTATCAAAGATGGCGTAATGAATTATGTAGTATATAACTTTGGTACGAGCCCACTTACCGTGACGTTTAGTGATGGGGTGACTGTCACTGCCGCGCCAAATACCTTTGGTATGGAGAGTCGCTAACCTAGCATTTTGAACCAAAACCGTTCACTTCTGCGTATATAAATTAAATAATTTAAATACAATGGAGTGAGCGTGTATGCTTTTTATCCCTACTAAACGTAACTTACTAGCCAGTGCTTTTACAGCACTGTTTGCTATCTCTGCTAGTCCAGCACTGGCACACAATCACAGCGCTAAATCTGCTGATAAGGCCCCCTTCACGATTGACCACCTAGCCCATATGGCAAACGCCGGCAATATCACGGTGTCCCCGGATGGCAGTGTTACTGCGTACACCGTATCTAAACCACGCAATCTTAAGGCAGGCGATGATAACGGTAGTCCAGATACGCATTTATTTGTTATCCGCACAGTGAACGGTATCCAAGGTGAGCCGGTACAATTCATTGGGACCCAAGGAAGCGTATCAGCGTTAACATTCAGCGGCGATGGGCAGCATATCTTCTTTAAATCAAAGCGTGATGGCGATGAAAATACGTCGCTTTATTCGATTGCGTTAGCTGGTGGTGAAGCGACTAAGCGATTTGAATATGACACCAGTATCGGTGATTATGCCGTGTCTGATGATGGTAATACCTTGTATTTTGTCGCGCGTCCCAAAGACGAGACACCGGATCTAAGTAAAAAAGGGTTTGCCGCCTATGCATATGAAGAAGACGTCCGGTTGGCGTCATTATGGCAAGTTGCGTTAAATGAAAAAGATGCTCAGGCGACCGTCCTATTAGATGGTGGGCATGTATCAAATTTTGAGTTATCCAATGATGGCATACATATTACCGCTGCGGTCGCACCAACAAACCTCGTCGATGATTCATTAATGCGCCGTGATTTAGTGATATTGGAAACGGCAACGGGTAAGGTCAAACAACACATCGATATTCCTGGTAAATTAGGTGCTTTTGAATTTTCTGATGATGACAAGCACTTGGCCTTTTTGGCCGGTACCGACGTTCATGATACGGCGACGGGTGTGTTATTTATCGCAAAAACCAACAGCAACGAGTTTACGCGCTTAACCCCAGATACATTGCAACACATTCAAGATATTGATTGGTACAACGGCGATATTTTGGCTGTGGCTCATCGCGGTGTAGAAACTGAGCTAGTCGTGTATGACACCAAAGGCAATGAAAAAACCATCTTGCCTACACCTGATGATATTGCGGTGCGTGCTGCTGATATTGGTGGGACAGGTTCAAGTAAAGTCATTCGTTTCATCGCTGATAGCCCTAAGCACCCTCGTGAAGTATTTGCTGTGACTGCCAATGGCACAGAGAAATTATCTCATCATAATGTGTGGTTAGATGGTGTGAAACTCGCTGAACAAACTACCTTTAGCTATGAGGCGCGAGATGGTCGTAATATTGAAGGCTTATTAATTACGCCACATGGCGATGTGCCTAAAGGCGGATGGCCGTTAATTTTAACGGTACACGGCGGGCCAGAAGCGCACTTTAGTGATGGTTGGATCACGCGTTATTCAAACCCTGGTCAGTTTGGTGCCACCCAAGGGTATGCGGTATATTACCCGAACTATCGAGGCTCTACCGGCCGTGGTGTTGCCTTTGCTAAAGAGCATCAAAACGATTATGCCGGTAAAGAGTTCAATGACTTAGTAGACGGTGTGGATGCGCTGGTGAAAGCGGGGATAGTGAATCGTGATCGCGTCGGCATTACCGGTGGTTCGTATGGTGGGTATGCATCTATGTGGGGAGCAACGGCACAAAGCGAGCATTTTGCTGCATCGGTTGCCTTTGTCGGTATTTCAAACCAAGTCTCTAAATTTGGTACTTCGGATATCCCGAATGAGATGCACTTAGTGCACTCATTGAAGTGGCCTTGGGAAGATAACTGGATGAACTTGATGAAGCGCTCGCCACTATATCATGTGGGTAAATCCACGACACCGACGCTTATTTTACACGGTGAAAAAGATACCCGTGTCCATCCAAGCCAATCAATGGAGCTGTTTCGTTCGATGAAAGTGCGCACGCAAACCCCAGTAAGGTTAGTCTTTTATCCGAATGAAGGGCATGGTAACCGTAAAGCCGCGTCACAATATGACTATGCACTGCGTCTTATGCGATGGATGAACACATATTTAGCGGCTGATGCGTCTCGTACTGATGCAATGCCTGAGTTTGATTTGGATATTGAGTCGTTATTAAATGGCGATGATGAAGAAAAATCTGACGATTAAATAGTTTGTTGTTAGAGTAAATAGCGCGGCCTGATATGATTGGGTCGCGCTTTTTTATTTATATCAATTACACTCGAGATACTTATCATGATGGATACGGCATCGGCACTAGCAATAATTGAACGCCTAGCGGGACCTGCGACATTTGAGCGTGGTCAGGCCCTGTTCAACGATCAAGCTATCCTGAGTTATGCCAAAAACCGTAACACCATTACTAGTAAGGTACAAAGCGCCTCATCGCTAGGTGGAAAACATTATAATGTTGAGCTTACCGTGAATCCCAAAAGCTATGATGGAGGTTGTGATTGCCCTGCATCTGAGGGGTTTGATTTTTGTAAGCATTGTGTAGCAGTAGCGCTACATCATGCAGATAAACTGAAACAGCTTGAAAACGCTCAAGGTGGTTCAGCGGTAGATGTCATTGCTGCATATATTGAGAATATCGGTGAAATTGAAGCGAAACAGGCTTTGCTCAAGTTAATTGCTACCGATGAAGAGCAGCTCACCAAGTGGCAGTTATTGGCACAAATCACCTCGGAATTTGGCGTAATCAACGAAGATGGGCACCATTCGGTGGTCAATATCCCCGTTCCGGTGAGTCGCTCAGGTAAAAAAGCGTCAGTGATGACGCCGCTTAAAGCTATGATCACTAAGGCGCTACCTAGCCGCGATGTTTGGCAATACAATAAAGTTCGCGCCTATTTCCAGCAAGCTCAACAAAAACTCTCTACATTGTTTGAGTTATTGCCACATTTGCCATCTGAACAAGCCCATGCGTTGTCTTATCAAATTATCAAACGTTACGACGGGATCATTGAACGAGTTGATGATAGTGGCGGGTTTCGGTTTGTGTTGGAGCGGGAGATAGAAGATGCGTTTGCCCGTAGTGTACAACGTTTGGAATGGCCTGCTCAGACTAAGGCGCAATACTTGTTACAGCTTTACACGCCTGAGCTAGATGTGCATGAGTTTAAGAATATACCAGAGCGGTTTTTAGTATCAGCATCCAGTGAATATGACGATGCGGTGCGAGAGGCGTTCTACCAAGGCTTAGCAGAAAGTGTCACGCGGAATGACCTATCTGATGATGTGATACAAGAACAACTCCAACATTTATGTGCTTACTATGAGTCTCAGGGAGAATACCAACAGGCTATTTCCGTATCTGTATCACTGGCAAAACATCCACAAGACTTCCTTGCGCTGATAAAATGGGCATTAGCGTTAGGTGACGCGCAACGCGCAACAGAGTTTTTGAAGCAGGCAAAACAGGTCGACACAATGTCTCGATGGACCGCGGAATGTTTGCAACTAGAAGTACAAATCGCCCAGCTTAATGCCACTCCCGACACGGCAATAGAATTACAGTGGCATGCTTACATGCACTCGTTGGTGTTGGATGACTATATTCAAATGAATGTGTTGATTGAGCAAACAGTGAAAAAATCACAATTAACTGCTACGAAAGCTAAGTGGTTAGAGATAACTCTAGTGCAGTTAGAGGCGAAAATGGCCGAGAAAAAACTCACCGGTGATGCGCTTGTCGAACTGTGTCTATATAGTGGCGAGCTAGAAAAAGCGATGCAGCATGCCAACACTTTCCCGATTGATCGCGAACTGCTTCACCAAGTCGCTAAAGTCAGTGTCAAACAAGCGCCTGAACGGTGCTTTGAATTCTATGAACGCTTAATCAAAATTTGGGTCAAAAGTGCCAAAGCAGCCGATTATAAACGGGTGATTAATTTAATGATGGAATGCAAAGATATATTGCATTTCTTACCAAAGCGTATCAAAGCCGAAGCCAAGTTCGAATTTTTGATCAATGAAATCGCTTATGATTATGCCCGTAAACGTCAACTGCAAAGCATGATCAAAAAGCATTTTGTAGTGTGAGTTTTAATTCACTGTTTTGAGTCGGTCAAAGAAAAATCATACCATCTCATTCAAATACTACATGGGCGTGTCGATATGTATTGCATCAGTCGCCGGGTTTTGTCCAAAGATTACATGAAAGAGTCGTCATGCCCTTAGCATTAGGTACGTTAGTAATATGTGATGAGCCTTTTATCAGACGGACCTTGCCTAATATGATTTCTAGCGCCGAATTGCCCATGATGGATGATGTGATTTATGAATATAAACGGGATATTTGTATCTCCCAAATTCACAATAATCATACATGGCATGTGCAGTGGGAGGCATTACTTAAGACCTTAGCACCCAGTGTCGCTGCGTGATATTCGTAGTAGTTACAACATACATTCAGTGAGTTTTTTCACTAAATAATCATTATTTTCGCCATTGCCAAAATCTCCTTGAATGTTAACACTCTGTTTTTACTTGCATTTCTTCCTTGGCATGGCCTATGCTTTATATAGGGCATGAGCTGTACGGCGAGATTATCTTCGTCGATTTGACCACTAGCCTAGTGACTATTTAAGGATATGATGATGAATGTACCATTAGAAGACCGCCCTGCAGAGCAAGTCAAAGAAGAAGTGATTGATACCCTAATCCACAACTTTAGTGTCGGTGTCATTTCTAATGAAGCGTTTGAACGTCGCTTAGATGCAGTGATGAATGCGACGACTAACCAAGCGCGTATTGACCAAGCCAAGGATCTCACTCCACCACCAGACAACACGATCAAGGATCAAAAAGCCAAGCAATTTTCGGTCAACTATGCCCATGATACTGCCGAAGCGCCGGATAAATTAATCAATATTTTAGGCAGTACCGACAGAAGTGGTATGTGGAAAGTCCCTAAAGTCATCAATGTGTATACCTTCCTAGGTTCATCCACATTAGATTTCACGGATGCGCGTTTTACGACCCCCAACGTCACCGTTAGAGTCTACAGTTTCTTAGGCAGCGATACGGTATATGTGCCTGAAGAAGTGAATATTATTTCCAAAGCGTTTTGTATTTTAGGTAGCACTGAAAATAAAGCACCTTCCATCAGTTCTAACCAATCGCCGACAGTCACCATCGAAGGTTATGTGGTCTTGAGCGATTTGAGCATCAAAATTAAGACCACCATCAAAGAAAAGTTTGTCGCCTTTGCCAACCAAATGAAAGCAATGTTTAACGAAAATGGCTATTAATCGCGAGTGGTATTTATTTGGGGATCTTATCTAATGTATCACGTGAATAATCGGCCACATCAACACTGATGTTGTATTGGGTGAGTAAGGCATCGAGTTTAGCTTGTTCTACTGCCAGCTCATCCATAATGATCGTATTATCATCTAGCTCCCATAATAAACGCGACCCGGCATAGTTAAATTGCAGAGCCAGCAGAGCATCATAGTTACCGAGTTCGGCGGCAGCTTTGACCTTCTTCATTGAACGTGTCACGCGATTTAAGGCTTGTTTTAAATCCCAAACATACACCACTTCAGTCATAAAAGCATGGTGTCTTATTTTGACTAAACCAATTCCGATCATGATACTGGTGATGATGACACCGGTTAAATTCCAATGGAAATGACTGCCACTCGGATCAGGGTAAAGCTGAATTAATGTTTGTGAGATCCCTAGGCAGCCTGAAATCAGCAGAACAATACATATCATAATCACGATATTTAAATGTTTACGATAGCGAGCTTTGTCGATTTGGATGAGCTGCATGTAATTTAGTGTCCTATTCAGAGCAATTATGTCCGTTAATATTGTAACAAAATTGGAGCAAGATACAGACTTTTCCCTAAACGAAAGATATGATGATTTTACAATAACAACAAACCAGGTTACCCCATGTCTCAACCTTACACTGCATTCACTTTTCCTAACGGACAAACAGTCAAAAACCGTATCGTTAAAGCGGCAATGGAAGAAAATCTCTCTGATCCACAGTTGCAACCTAGTGACACCTTGATCCAGTTGTATCGCACATGGAGTGCCGGGGGTACGGGATTATTATTAACCGGCAATGTCATGGTTGATGCCCGAGCGATGACCGGACCTGGCGGGGTAGCATTAGAAAAAGATACGCCACTTGAGCGATTTAGTATCTGGGCTAAAGCGGCACAAGCTAATGACACCAAAGTGTGGATGCAAATTAATCACCCTGGTCGTCAAGTCTATGCCAATATGAATGGTGTGGTGTATGCGCCTTCTGCTATAAAGGTGAATTTAGGTAAATTATCCAAATTGTTTGGCGAGCCTGAGGCTATGACTGAGACGCAAATTGAAGACGTGATTACACGTTTTGGTGATACGGCCGTCAACGCACAGCATTCGGGCTTCAATGGAGTACAAATTCATGCTGCTCACGGATATTTGCTCGCCCAGTTTTTATCACCATTGGTAAACCAACGTACCGACCAATGGGGGGGCGATTTAGTTAATCGTGCCCGTTTGTTAATGCGGATTGTCGATGAGATCAAAGCACGAACGGCCCCTAATTTTGCGGTAAGTGTGAAACTGAATTCTGCTGATTTTCAACGCGGTGGCTTTGATGAAATCGATGCATTGGGTGTGGTACAGATGTTGGAACAAAAAGGCATTGATCTGGTGGAGTTGTCGGGTGGCAGTTACGAAGCACCAGCAATGCAAGGGATGACTAAAGATGGACGCACTCTAGCGCGGGAGGCCTACTTTTTGGCGTTTGCTAAAACGATCGCCCAACAAACTTCCCTACCTATCATGACAACAGGCGGGATTACGCAACTTAAGACAGCTCAGCAAGTATTAGCGGATGGGGTGCAATTAGTCGGTTTAGCGACCGCTTTGGCTATGCGTCCCGATTTACCGAATCATTGGCAAAATGCCCCCGCCTATCAAGCACCGAAACCTCAAGTATCATGGCGCAATAAGAGCTTACAAGCTTTAGCCGTCATGGCGATGATTAAGCGTAACTTACAGCGTATTGGCCGAGGTAAAGCGCCTAAAGTGTTCATGTCACCAGTGTTAAGCTTAATAAAGGATCAGTTACGCAAGGCAAAACTAACGAAGCGATATAATAAGAGACAAAGATAATGTCATTGAAAACCTTATCTGTTCAAAGCACCTAAATTACCTTTGAAGTGTACGTTATTTTCGAAATAATTATTTGTAAATAATTGATTACAAAAGATGATTATTATCAGATTTTTACCTAAATAAATGAAAATATTTATAAATAATAAATACTGCTTAACCCTATTATTTATATGGGTTTTGCATATTTAAATGTAAATAGATTGTAACATTTGTAAACAAATAGTTGATCTAACATAAAAATGACTCCGTAAATACAATATCATTTCATACATATATCGGAATGATAACAGTAATATCAGTAGATGTTTTTTGTCTACATGTTCTCCGTAGTTTCGTGTAAATAATAATAACGAAATTCGGATTCACTAAGATTATCTGGAGTTAATATGAAAGATGTAATGTTGAATCCAACCGACTACGTAGGTATGTCGTTCTGGATTATTTCTGCCGCGATGCTTGCTGCCACATTCTTTTTCTTTATGGAAAGAGACCGTGCTGTAGGTAAGTGGAAAACCTCATTATCAGTAGCTGCATTAGTTACCGGTATCGCTGCACTTCATTATTTTTACATGCGTGAAGTGTGGATTATGACAGGTGAAAGCCCAACCACATTTAGATATGTGGATTGGCTATTGACTGTTCCACTACAAATCATCGAGTTTTACCTGATCCTCACTGCTATTGCGGTAGTGCGTGCAGCATTATTCTGGAAGTTGTTAGTAGCTTCATTAGTGATGTTAATATTTGGTTATTTCGGTGAAATTGGCACAATGAATGTGTGGTTAGCATTCGTTATTAGTATGGCTGGTTGGTTATATATCATCTATGAAGTATTTGTGGGTGAAGCCAGTAAGATCAGTGCTGCGAATGGCACGGCCGCCAGTAAGAAAGCCTTTAATGCGTTACGTTTAATTGTGACTATTGGTTGGTCAATTTATCCGATTGGTTACGTATTAGGGTATACCGCTGAAGGTACCGATGATGCACTTAACTTAGTCTACAACTTAGCAGACTTTGTCAATAAGATTGCATTTGGTGTTGTCATCTGGGCAGCCGCCACATCTGGTTCTGAAGAGAAAGCCTAATGAACGATGGCAAAAGGAGTATTGTCTCCTTTTGCCATACATACTGAGGTGAAAACTATGCATGTTTGCTCAATAATAAAAAACCACATTGGCGATGCGTTAGCATTAGTCCAGCATAACATGAGCACAATAGATGAAAGCCACGATGACCGACTTTTATCTCAAATGATTCAATATCACGGGACTTCTCAGGGTAATGCGACACGTGCATTAATCAGTTTATATGCCAGTGATGCATTACATTTACGCCAACAAGACGCTGTTGCAGCTGCCTCGATTGTAGAAACTTTACATACCGCATCTCTCATTCATGATGATATTCAAGATCGAGAACCACATCGCCGCGGTAAGCCTTCTCTGTGGCATCAATTCGGGGAAGGGCCTGCGTTGTGTGCAGGTGATTTTTATTTATCAAAAGCGTATTCACATTGTGCTGATATTTCACAGCCAACCCAAATTCAACGATTAATACAATTAGTGCATCAGTCTATTACTCAAACGATTAGCGGACAAACGAGTGATATTACCAGTACTGATATTCGAACTACTTCTCAAGATTATGAAACCATTGCGATTAATAAATCGGGTCCACTACTTGGATTAGCCCTTCGCATTCCTTTGTTGTTAGCAGGTTATGACGACGATGAAACACAAGTTTGGATGAAACAATGCATTGAACCATTTGCACTTAGTTACCAAATTGTGGATGACTTATTTGATACACAAATTGATGCTGAGCAAGGTACGTTAAATCTCGTTAATTTATTAATGAGAGATATGTCTTCTCAAGAAGCGAGCGCATACGCGAAATCGCGAGTCGAATTATTATTAAGCCAAGCGCGTGCTAACTTAGCATTAGTGCCTAACTATGCTGGTATATATATTGATTATTGTATTGACCAATTACAACTTAAAGCGCAGCAGGTGAAGATATGAAACAAGCCGTCGTTGTAGGTGCTGGTTTCGGTGGTATAGCTGCTGCGTTGCGCATGCGAGCAAAAGGTTACGATGTCACATTGTTGGATAAACAAGGGCAATTAGGTGGCCGAGCGCGAACTTTTGAAAAAGAGGGTTATCTATTTGATGCCGGTCCAACGGTAGTAACGGCCCCATTTTTATTTGATGAGCTTTTTACGCTATTTGACAAATCCAGAGAAGATTATATTAAGTTTGTGCCCGTCGAACCTTGGTATCGGTTTGAATATCCGGATGGTGACCATTTCAATTATGGTGGTACAGTCGAAGATACATTAGCTGAAATTGAACGCATTGCGCCTGAAGATAAAGACGGATATTTACGTTTGCTGACCGCGTCTAAAGATATTTTTGATGTAGGATTCACAGAATTAGCAGATAAGCCGTTTCATGAATTTTCATCCATGCTGTCCCAAATTCCAAATTTAATGCGTTTAAAAAGTTACAAATCGGTTTGGCAACTTATTTGCGACCATTTAAAAAACGACAAAATTAGACAAGCATTCTCGATCCAACCCTTACTGGTAGGTGGCAACCCTTTTGACACCACATGTATATATAATTTGATTCATTTCCTTGAGCGTGAGTGGGGGATCCATTTTGCATTAGGTGGCACTGGTGCGATTGTTCAAGGTCTTGAAGTATTAATGCGAGAACAAGGCATTCGGATTGAGTTAAATCAAGATGTCACTGAATTTGTTTACCAAAATAAGCAGGTGACGGCGGTTAAATGTGCCAATGGAAGTGAATTTTCATGTGATATGTTGGTATCTAACATGGATCCTTCGTATTTATATAAAAAAGTCATTCCTAAAAACAAACAAGCGTTGTCGGCAAAAATTAAAACTGCAACAGCTAAGCATTCGATGGGCTTATTCGTTTTATATTTTGGCACCGACAATACTTATCCTGATGTTGCGCATCATACCATTTGGCTAGGTAAACGATATCGTGAGTTGTTAGATGATATCTTTGATAAAAAAGTATTAGCAGATGACTTTTCATTATACGTCCACCGTCCCACCGCGACTGATGCTAGTTTTGCTCCCAAAGGGTGTGATTCTTTTTATGTACTAGCACCTGTACCGAATTTGCAAGGGGGACAAGACTGGGATGAAATTGGAGAGCAATACGCTCAACGTATTTTAGATGCTTTAGACAAAACGATGCTACCGGGCGTTAAAGAACATGTGACAGTACAATTCCACAAAGCGCCGAATGATTTTGAAACGGATTATCATTCGATGCATGGCTCAGGTTTCTCTATTGCGCCTTCATTAACTCAATCCGCTTGGTTTCGTTATCATAATAAAGCAGAAGGATTGAATAATGTTATTTTAACGGGTGCTGGCACTCATCCTGGGGCAGGTATGCCGGGCGTATTATGTTCTGCAAAGGTGATCGAGCATTTAGTTGAGCCCATCACAGAAAAGGTACCTTCAACGACACCTGAATTAAGCTTATCTCATGGCATCCGCTGAATTAGGTTATGACGAATTCGTCGATGCGATTGGCGAATTTGCTGATGCTCAAACGACGCTCGTTCAGCATGGGAAGACGTTCCGTTTTGCTCAGAGAATGTTGGCGCGACAAACGGCGACTGATGCAGCAAAATTGTATCAGTTTTGTCGTATTTGTGATGATTTAGTCGATGAAGCACCTGATACTGATACTGCAATAGCACGTCTTACACAGTTAAAATCCTCACTTTCTCAGTCAAACTGTGGATTACCATCAATTCAAAGTTTCCAACAATTAAAAGCCGACTATGGAATTTGTGATATCGCAATTACGGGGCTATTGGATGGGATGGCATCTGACTTAACCGAAACGACTAAAGCGGATGAGAATGAGTTATTGCAATATTGCTTCCGTGTTGCGGGTACTGTTGGGTTAATGATGTGTCCTATTTTACAGGCACCCAGAACAGCAGAGGCGTTTGCGATAGATTTAGGCGTAGCGATGCAGTTGACCAACATTTCACGAGATATTTTAGAAGATGCTCATAAAGGTCGAATATATTTGCCTCAAACCTGGTTAGGTGGCTTATCACCAAAACATATAATTTATTCATCGCCAACCCAGAAGTTAGTTATCCAACAGGCTCAACAGCGTTGCTTAACTTTAGCTGAAAAATACTATTGTTCTGCAGAGATTGGCTTAAAAGCGATACCTAGCCGAAATCGGTATGCAATGTTTTGCGCTTTACATTTATATCGTGAAATTGGTGTCGAAATTGCCCGTCAAAACTATGCTTTTGATGATGGCCGAGTGGTCATTTCTAATCGCCATAAATTGGGTGTCTTATTAAAACGAGCCTTTTATAATCCATTAAATAGCTACGGTGATGTTCATCAGGCTGAACTTCATAATAGTTTTAAACATTTATATCAAAGTGATGCTTAAGTGTGACTGTGACCTCAAAAGCTATCGATTTTAGTGAATTTGATTTAGTTATCATTGGAGGTGGTTGTGCAGGGTTATCCTTAACATTGGCACTACTTCAATATAATTATGCGGGCAAAGTGCTTGTAATTGAGCGCCGCGAACAATATGAACATGACCGCACTTGGTCTGGCTGGTTTAGTCAAAGTGATTTAGCGTTATTAACAAACCTATCAATGCAGACATTTCCTGGATGGTCCATATCAGACGGACGTCATTGTTATTGTCATACCTCAACTTCACATCCCTATTATTCAATCAGCAGTGAACATTTTTATTCATACGCAATACAGAAAATCCATGCATCTTCAAATGTTCAATTACTAACAGGCGCTGCACTGAGTGTTAATGATTTATCCGCTATCACCCACAGTCATATTATTGATACAGTCGGGTTAGGAATTGAAATTACTCGGCCACGTTATGGTTTGTGGCAGAGTTTTGTCGGAGTGATGGTGTCATCATCATCGGTATTGTTTGATGTGAATACACAATCACATGCCACACTAATGTCAGACATGTCTCAAGATGAGAATGGGTTTTATTTTACTTATATTATTCCACAAAACCCTCATCAAGCTCTTGTTGAGGTGACTTATTTTACCAGCAAATCATTAACACGAGATTATTTAACTGAGCGATCAACCCATGCTGCTCAACGTCTTGTCCAAACTAAAATCACTCCTTCTCTAAATGATATAACAATTACAGCTATTGAGTATGGGCATTTGCCTATGTGGGATGTAGTAAGTCACCAAACACCAAGATCACAAACCCATCACCACATTACTTTAGCGGGAAATATTAGTGGTGCTTTACGCAGTTCATCTGGATATGGTTTTGCAACTATTCAAAGGTGGGCAAATCAAACAGGGAAAGCGTTATCACACACGGATAAATTGTCTACAAAACCGTTACTACATACTCGACATTATTCTCGTTGGGTGCAATGGATGGATAATATTTTGTTGGTGGTATTAGTGCGTTATCCTAAGTTGAGTTCGACAATATTTTTGCGAATGGCTAATCGATTAACGGGGAGTGAGTTTGCTCAATTCATGTCTCATCGAGCGCCATTACGCATATGGTTAAAAGTCATCATGGCAATGCCTAAGTGGGCATTTATTAAGGCTGTGTGGTGGTCATGGTTAGATTAGCTTTTCGCCAATGGCAAAGTGTCCTGTTGGTCATTGTTGCATCAACATGTTTGTTATTGTCTTTTTTTCATATCAATCTTGGCGTTGATAACCCAGCTGTAATGTTTATCATGATCTGTTCAATCATGGTACTTGGAGTCCCCCATGGCGCACTTGATTACTCTTTAGCGGTTAATGGACTTGGTTTAGTTTCGATGTCTCGAAAGATCCAATTTTTACTGTTTTATTTGGCGATAGTGTTATTGAGTATAGGACTGTGGTTACTTTCCCCCATTAGCGGTTTCTTGTTGTTTATGTTTATGTCGGTATGGCATTTCTCTGAAGACTGGTCTTTTGACGTGGGTGATAGGCGACATTGTGCTATAGCAGTATGGCTTATAACGATGCCGGCTTTATTTAAACCTAATGAATTTAATGACATCTTATCCGTACTTTGGCTGACTACGGGACAAATTGAAATAGTGACTATTGCGAGTCAATTCGGTGCGATAGCAGCATCGGCATTCGTGTTATTTGGATATAAACGCGAAAACATAGTTTTGTACTTAGAGTTAATTGCTTTACTAATTATATTAACTCAAGGTGGGATTTTGCAGTACTTTACTGCGTATTTTTGTATCATACATAGTCCATTATATGTCAGACGTTTTGTGATAAAAGTACCGATGAAACGAATTGAAATGCTATTTCAATTGATGGCAATTATGATAGCAACAGTGATGCTGTTGAGTGCCTTATGGTGGCTCAGTGATGTTTATCAGATTGATGTTGGGATTTATGCATGGTTATTTATAGGGTTATTTGCACTGACCGTACCGCATATGCTGTTAGTCGAAAAGTGTTTAATTAAAACTTAATTGAAGGCTTGAGCAAATGGCGCTTATATATAAACATAAATATTATGTCTATTTCTTAGAATTATTTACAGGCTAAAAATAAATGAGACGACCACACCATCATTCTCTGGCGTGTTGTCGATTCTCATTTGTCCACCATGATATAACGCCAGCATATTAGCGATATATAAGCCCAAGCCTAAATGCACTTGTTGATCGTCATTGTTGCGCACTGACACCATGGATTCTTTGAGCTGAGATTGCATACCTTCGGGTAACAGTGGACCTGTATTGGTAATGCTTAGAGATAATGTGTTTATCTGCTGGGTTAAGGCTAATCTAATATCACTATCAGCATGAGCAAAATCTACCGCGTTACTAAGCACTTTATCGAGCATTTGAGCAAAAAGTTCTGGTGCGCCTTGGAGTGTAGTGTCAGAATCAATTTGGTTATCCAATACAAAATGCCGCTGACTTGTCATACGCATGTTCTCAAGGACATTGTCACACAAGCTCACCACATTCACCGGTTCAGGTTCGCTACTTTTGAGCGTATGCTCTAAGCGTGTGGCTTCACTCATATTATTCAAGATCAAACTCAGGCGTTTAATGCCATCTTGAGCACGGTGAATAAACACATTATCGTGATGATTGGTTGTGTTACTTATTGCTAAATTTTCCAACGATGAATTGACGATAGCGACAGGTGTTCTGAGCTCATGTGATAGGCGCGATGCCATATTTTCTAAGTAGTGATTATATTGGGCTAATCGGTCAAGGACTTGGGCGAAACTGCGACCCAGATCGCCAATTTCATCACCTGCGGTTTGCTTGGGAATACTGCCGATAATCTTGCCTTGGGCATCAATGGCTTGTTCTGTGTCATTGCGTAAACGCCTGACACGTGAGGAGATCCGTGACGCAAAGATAAACAGTGCTAAAGTACCTAATACTAAAACACTTAAGAAAAAATGAAACTGTTCTTCTAATGCTCTATTTCTCAAGGTACGGATGCCGTTTGTTGTTTGCTCAACTACCACCGCTCCCATGACTTCCCCAGCGACAAAAATAGGATGTGCCGCAGATAGGATGACGGCTTGTTTGTCGCTACTGACCCGCCATAAGGTTTCGGGTTTCCCGGTGAGCGCTTTGTCAATATCACTACCCACGAGTTGATAGGCATCTGCTAAATCATCTACAAATGAGCTTGGCGGTTTACTCAATATCGTATAGTACAAAGGAAGTAACCAATTTGATTCGATATGAGTTACAATGCGACTCAGTATGTGAGATGACTCTTCCTTAGTTGAGGAAGCGACTGTAGAGAATCGGCTGTTAGCATTGTCATATTTATCTGTAACATCTAGTCCTTGAGCACTTTGAATATCTCCCGAACGGGCTAATACACGTTTGTGTTTATCCACTACCCACACCCTAGCATTGGCGTATTGGAGCCCTTGGAGAATTTGTTCAATTTCAGGTGAAGGGATGAGTACAGTGCCTAACGCATCTGATTGCATTGGATTAGCGGTTCCAATAGTGAGCTCATGTTGGCGGGTAATGCGATCATCCACATCAGTAATTGCAAAAGCAATGTTACTCGCTAGCATGTTAAGCGGGATCCTCATCTCGATATGATAGCCATTAGATGATTGTAGCCATTGGCCTTGAATACGTGTTTCTAGTTTAAGCGGCACAAACGTTTCTTCACTGTTATCCAGTAAATAGGCATTGACCCAACCTGACTGATAAGGCGCAACTACATATCGCTGAAATTGGCCGGTGGCATTGATCATGGCGATTTGTAAAAAATCATTACGATCGATCCTCAACGCATTTTCATTACGAAAGATCACTTCGTCGTCAAGTACATCAAACACCACATACAAATAGCGACCATACTGTCCCACCATGTGGGTAAATCTCAGTGATGTCGGATCGTAATCTTGCCCAGGTTGCTGTTCAATGATGTGAGCCTGTCCATAATGCATAAATTGCGCCTGATAATCTCCCCAGTCGGTCAGTTGCCCATCCAATTGGATAGGATATTTAATGGGGTGAGCATAGAGATCTGTGCCTGGTTTAACAGTGTTGACCAGAGCTGATTGTTCGGTAAATATCACCGGACGTTCATGTAAAGCCGTGGCGACGGCACGGGCTGTGCCCACCATGGTTTGTTCTTGGCCAATCCGCAGATAAGTCTCCAACTCGCCGACATATTGATAGCCTAAATAGGGTATACAAAAGAGAAACGCCGAGAAGAAGAGGAGTTTTGCGCGTAAGCCTAACCGGAATATCATGATTGAGCGCCTTGTTTCCAGCGATAACCCATCCCGTAAACAGTTTCGATATAGTCAAACGAAGGATCAATGGCGCTGAATTTTTTACGAATCCGTTTGATATGCGAGGTGATCGTCGTGTCATCCACCACCATTTGCGATTCATCCATGAGCTGTTGGCGAGTTTTTACGTGGCCTTGATGTTTGACAATAGCATGGAGCATCCAAAATTCAGTAACCGTTAAATCAATAGATTGGGCCTGCCAACTCAATGTCATTCTCAAGGTATCAATGACGAGCTCACCGACGGTTAATGTGTCATGCGAAGTGTTGGTTTCAGAGGTTTCTTGTAAGGCAGCAGTACGACGAAATAATGCAGCGATACGCGCGAGTAGATGCATTAAACTGATATCTTTGGTTAAGTAATCATCTGCGCCAAGTCGTAACCCACTGATGGTATCGACATCATTGTCGCGCGCCGTAAAAAAGATAATGGGTAATGTAGTGGAAAGTGAGCGCAGCTGCTGACACAAGGTAAAGCCCCCGTCCATTTCATCCCCCAGTCCAATATCAATAATCGCCAAATCAGGTAGTGCTAGATTAAACGCATCGTGGGCGGCTTGGCGTGACGCATAAGCATCAACTTGATAGCCATGCTGGGTGAGCGCAGCGATATAGTTTTCGCGTAATGCTAAGTCATCTTCTACTAAGGCGATCCGTTTCATGGTATCTCGTTCGTTTACTGCTTGTATTCACTATACCCAAAAATTGCGCGATGAAAAGTGATTGTGAATGATGTAGGGATATTTCCATTTTTTCGCCACAATTGATCGCAAGATTGCCATGTTCTGAGCCAAAAAAAGCCCGATCTGCGTGTTTTACTATGTGTGTCATTTACGACAAACCATAGATTACTTTTGAAAAGGAAACACATATGAAACGATTTAAATGCACGGCATTGGCATTATCTATTACTACATTATGCACATTCACCTCAATTTCTACGCAGGCACAGACCGTTGATTTTGTGGCTGGTCATGCTTCTGGTGCAACAAATACTAAGACCGCTTTACCATCATCTACTTTATCAGAGTCCACTTCACTATCTTCCGCAGTGGTAAAGAACGAACTCACCACCACTCATACCAACATTGGCTTTGGCACAGGGCTAGTCGCTGGAGCTGCATTAGGTGGCCCTGTTGGTGCTATCATTGGTGCAACGTTGGGCGTGTTGATGGTTGAAGAGCATAACGATGATCAACACATTGCTACATTAAAAACCGATTTATTGGCTGCATATGATCATCATCAAACCCAAGCCCAAACCATTGCACAGTTACAACAAATGGTGGATGAACCTGTTATTCAACAGGTGAATTACACCACGCCAAGTGTGTTTGATTTTCCTGAAATGCAGAGCCATATCCAGTTCACCACAGGGATAAGTGAGGTTGCTAGTGCATATCATGGACAGTTAGCGTTATTAGCTCAGGTACTCACTAAACAACCGCAGTTGCAAGTAACTTTGACTGGCTTTGCAGATTTACGTGGTACTGATGATGATAATTTAGCGTTATCTAGTGCGCGTGTTGCAGCGGTGAAGAGTATGTTAGTCAAGGAAGGTGTCTCTGAGGATCAAATCAAAACGATTGCATTAGGTGAAGCCAGAGCACTGCAAACATCAAACTGGGATGAATCTTTAGTCTTTGATCGACGCGTGACAATTGATTTGGCACCCAATGTGACAATGACGGCGTCTAATTAGACTAAGGGGAAAAATTATGCGGGTGACATCATTTAATACGTTAACCATGAAGTTCAAGACGCTCTTGGTATCAGGAGTAACAGCTGCGGCAGTATTAACAGGAGTCGCCTTAGCTAATGTGGGCTGGCTAGATGAGGCAGATATCCCAATAGACAGTGTGACACCCATAGCGTCATCCACATCACTTCAGCGTGCGTCTAACACGTCTGTCACGAGTCAGCCTGTTATTATTAACGTGGATGGTAACTATGGCCTAATCAATCACCAAGCCCCTATTGTGACGAATATTTTTCAAGTAGAAGAGGGGACGTTATTTATTCCCGTAGCGCCTAAGTCAAGCGAGACAAAATCATTGACTGGAGAATCGCTTGAAAGCCAACCACAGATGTATGTCCCCAGTCCAATCATAAGTACTGACGTTGAGATGAATGTGACTGGTGTGGTAGAGCGGACGCGTATTACTCAGTATTTTGTCAATACAAGTCAAGAGTGGATAGATGCGACTTACGTATTTCCTGTCCCTCTGGGGGCGGCTGTTGATGAGTTATACATGCAAATAGGTACACGGACAATTGAAGGTGTAATACAAGAAAAAGCCCAAGCTAAAAAGACGTTTAATAAAGCGAAAGCCGGTGGTAAAAAAGCCAGTTTGGTGGAACAAAAACGTCCCAACTTGTTTACCAATACTATTGCTAACATTGGGCCTGGCGAGCATATATCGATCACCATTTCCTATCAAAATATCGCGCAATATACTGATGGTGAGTATTTGGTACGATTACCTATGACGTTGTCACAGCGCTATGCGGGAGAGCTTAACAGTGTTGATGGGAGTGGGGAGTCGCTCGATCCTGTCGATCCCGATTATGCTCACAAACAATATGCAATGGATGTTGTGTTAACGTTAAATACACAGTCAGCTGATACGCGCATCACATCGACGACTCATCACATAGAAAGTGAAGCGATTGATAAAGGAATATATCAAGTTCGTTTAGCTGAAGAGGATGTGGCGAATCGTGATTTTGTCGTATCCTGGTCACTAGGAAATACAGATGATGCTGTGGTAGGGCATTACCAAGAATACATTGACGGTACTACTTATGGTCTCATCCATGTGGTGCCACCGGTAATATCTCACGATCCTTCTTCAATGGCTTCAACCGTGACACCATCGATTCAACAAAATACAATATTTGTTCTCGATTCATCGGGTTCAATGCATGGTACAGCCTTAACACAAGCTATCGATGCCATCAGGGAGGGAGTCTCATATTTGACAGAGCATGACACGTTTAACATTGTTGATTTTGATAGTGAAGCTCGTGCTTTGTGGCGTCAAAGCCAATTTGCTGATGAGGTGAGTAAGGCCGAAGCAATGAGGTTTTTGCGTCATGTTGATTCAGATGGGGGGACCAATATGCAAGATGCTTTGGCCCTATCATTGACGCAGTTATTAGATAGTTCAACAGGTTTGACTCAAGTCATATTTGTGACTGATGGCAGTATCAACAATGAGCGTGAATTATTAAAGCAAATCGCTGAACAGCTCGGTGACAAACGCCTATTCACTGTTGGTATTGGAGCGGCGCCGAATAGTCATTTTATGGAATACGCGGCGATGTTAGGTAAGGGCACGTATACGTATATTGATGATTTAACTGAGATTCAACCTAAAATGGCGTATTTGTTCTCGCAATTACGTTCGCCGATGATCACGGATATTCAATTGACTCCAAGTGAGGAGCTATCCTTATATCCACAAGTATTACCGGATATCTATCTGGATCAGCCGGTGGTGCTCAGTTATCGCTATGATGG
>Ga0233438_10000617_pt1 | contig 43753 bp, 46 predicted proteins | sample SI_123_September_FD_182720 | JGI IMG/M metagenome (GOLD analysis project Ga0233438, IMG submission 182720) | Seawater microbial communities from Saanich Inlet, British Columbia, Canada - SI_123_September2016_10_MG | ecosystem: Environmental > Aquatic > Marine > Inlet | place: Canada: British...
TTAAAGATCCTCGGTATATTAAGTCCAACAGCGGCAACCCCGTAGGTTGCGATAATGACTTCATTAGTCCCTTCACGAATCGTATCATATGTTTCTTTTCTGTCTTTGTTTTTAACAGCGCCGCTTACAAATGTGCTGCCTGGTATTAGTTCTGCTAGTGCTTCTCCAGCACTAATTCTGTCTACTAGTATTAGTGTATTGCCTGTTTCTTTTACTGTGTTTAATAATTTGCCTATATATTCTAATCTGTTTTGATTTGTTGTTAAATATTTTAATTCTGATTGATAATCTGAATGTACTACAGTGTCTATTAACTGTACTACATTAACATGACACTCTGATAATACACCTTTGTCTTGCAATTCTTTAGCACTAATCTGTCCAATAACTGGTCCTAAACTAGCGTGAATACTTTCAAACTCAAACTTCTCTTTAGGTACTGTACCGGTTAGTCCCCAACGTATGGGTGCATTACGTAGGTTGCGTGTAAGCAGGTTCTTGAGAACTTCTGCTTTGGCTTGGTGTACTTCGTCGACAATGATAGTGCTCACACCTTCTAAGAACTCTGCAAGTGATAATACTGCTGATCCGTCCTTATGCTTCTTGTCCAAAATATTTAAGGATTGCCAAGTGCATATTGTATGAGTCTTACCTAATTGTTTCCTGTCGCCGAAGTACACCCCTACATCCAACCCACAGTTAATATAGTCTTCTTCAGTTTGCTCTACTAGGCTCTTGTTAGGAACAATGACCAAACTACGTCCATACTTTTCACTCATGTGTGATAGTGTAGCAGTAGTAATAGTTTTGCCTGCGCCTGTTGCAATTTGCTGTAGACTCTGTGGGTTGTTAGCAAAGTTATTGATTGCTTCAACTTGGTAATCTCGCAGAATAATTTCTTCACCTTCTGCTGGGTGTCCTTTAGGCCAACACACTCCCTGGTCTGCCCAATAACGTTCTGATACTTGTGGAAAGTTTAAGTCAATAGGATGTCTCCTATCTTCAATGTCAACTATTTGTACATTGTTTTTTGCAAGCACTTGTGTAACTACATCAAGATGATTAACGTAGCCCGTGCCGCCAATGCCAAAGAATGCAACTTTGCCATCCCAGCGTCCTAGTTTATACTGTGGCATATAACGTGCATATGGAACATCAAACTTGAGAGCATTTGATAACTTCCGCCGTACATCAACATCAAGTCCTTCGATCTTAATGTTTACTTCATCTTCGATTATAAGTTTGCACGTTGGCATCTTTAAAATCTTCCTTTAATATATCTTTGATAACTGTTACCCCAAAATTCATTATCTAGTGATAAATTTAAATCACAGCAATGGTTAATATAAAGATCAACTAACTGTTGATTCTTAGAATTTGTTTTGCTAAAACTAGTTATAGGTCTAAACTCACTTGTAAACAATACCTTCGGTAACTTATCTTTACTAATATACACGATTTTTGTTTCTTTGTCAACCCAATTGTTAAGATTGTTATGTCGTACAAAACTGTTAACATTTTCTTCACTATTTGGATCTGTTACTCTAAATAATACACTTTGTTTTTCGCTAGGCACAACATATTTTATTGCATTATAAAAACTACTTAATTCTTGATAACTATTATCTTTGTTGATTAATACTAGTAACGGAAATCTATCAAGTTCAATTAATATTTCAACAATATTGTTTATATTATTTGATGATTCTGGAACATTAAAATAATGATCATTTCTGTCAATTACTTGGTCTAATAATAAATTATTAGTAAATGGTTTTGACAAATTTACAAGTCCTAATCTAAAACGCCTATCGTATTTTTGAATATCATTAAAATCTGTTTGCGGTGTAGGCAAATCATTTATAATTTCATTGGTGCGAGTTATTACATCATCTACTTCGTCTTTATATTTTTTTACTTGTTCGTCAAACTCAAACGTGTCAAATGCCTGTGTTATACGGCGTACATTAGCACCAGTAAGTTTATAATAATGTTCGTGTGATCCTTTCTGATGATAGTATTCTTTTCCGTTTGTATATCGATTTATTTTTTCTATTTTGAGTATATCTTTTTTGCTAAACGGAAATCTAATTTTAATCCATTGCCAATTGCTTTTGGATTGATCGAGCACATCCCAGTACTCTGTCATATGACTATTGTCTACAATTTTAACATATTTGCTTCTATCAATGTGTCGTAACGGAATACGGGTAGGAAGATCCTGTACATCCAAATACTCCTGTATCTTTTTTAAGACAAGAGCATATTGTCTATCAGTAATTCCTACACCTCGTACTGTCTGTTTGTATATACTAAAGTATATATTATTATTAGATTGTAAAGAATCAAGTTGATTGTTGCAAATGTATTCAAGGTAATCTTCAATATATGTCATAGTAGTACTATAACACTTTATAGGGCAGGTGTCAATCTCTTCAGTGGTAAGCCAGCAGATATTTCTTCAACAGTAAACTCTGTCCATGCATAATCGTTTAGCCATTGTGTTCTATCTGGTGTTAGAGGATCTTCAATATCGTGTAGGAAGTCTATGTCATTGGCCACATCATAAGCAATGCTATGAGTACTAACAAAAGCAGGAACGCCTTCGATGACACTATGTATCCCAGGATTGCTACTGTAACTGATAGTGCAATGTATATTATCAAACCCCATATCAAAAGAATCATAAGTGCCGTTAACATGTCGAGGCTCCTGTCTTGTTACGTGCCTAAGTCCACGCTCGATGTGTTCTAGTCTACAGCGTGGATGCGGACGAAATATAATTGGACGGTCTGTATGTTTGCGTATTTCATCGTATGTATTTAAGAACCAATTGCTCATACGTGGCATATCACGCCATTGCAAACTTTTATCATGTTGTCCACATATTAAAATAAAATTGCCGTTGGATCTCCAAGGTTTACAAACCAATCCCAAGCTATCAGCCCTAGCCCTATCATTGTCTTTGTCACCAAAGTAAGCACTTCTGTTGATTCCATTTAATCCTACCTTCCAAGTTGTTCCTCGTTTTATTCCACCGACTTCTAGTACAATAACTTTACGTCCTGTTTTAGTATAGTAGTCCCATATAGGTTTGTTCCCAGTCATACGTCCGTTAAACAACACACTCCATATAACAGCAACATCGCTGTGCATACTATCTTCTTCGATTATATGTCCAGCTTGTTTTAGACTATATTCAAAAGCATCGAATATTGGTCTACTGTTTAATGCACCATATTGTTTGAATAAACTAAATCTCATTGTTAAATACCATGTAATATATTTAACAAGGATATTAATGTGTCAAAAATTTCTGTAGTATCAACATTTCATCAACCTGTATTAGATCTATATGGTCAACGTTTTGTTGATAGTTTTAGTAATCGAGTAGATAAGAATATAAAATTATATTTGTATACAGAAAATTGTACTCCTACAACCAACGATCCTCGTATAGAAATTTTAGATCAAAAAGATCATTTGCCAAAATTAATGTCATTTAAAGAACGTTGGAAAGATGTGCCCAAAGCTAACGGCATGCCGCCTGATGAAATAAAAAAACGCAGACCCAAAGACTGGCATAAAGATTTTAAATGGAATGCAATTAGATTTGCAAACAAAGTTTATGCTGTATTTGATGCAGCAAAAAGATGTGAGACTGATTGGATTGTTTGGTTAGACGCTGATACATATGTACACAGTCCAATAAGCCTTAAACAGTTTGAAAATTTTACACCAGACAATGCTTGGATGAGTTATTTAGGCAGAGGCAAGAAATGGCCCGAATGTGGCTTTTATGGAATTAATTTAAAAACAAAGGCAGGAAAAAACTTTCTACACGAATTTGAATATGTATATGAAAATGCCGAAGATGGAATATTTCAAATGGAAGAATGGCACGATAGTTTTGTTTTTGAAGAAGTAAGAAAAATTGTACAAGAAAAATGGCCAAGAGAAAGATTCTATAATATAAGTGCTGGATTAGTAAACGGCGAAGGACATCCTTTTATAAACAGCGACTTGGGAAAATACTTTGATCATTTAAAAGGTGACAGAAAAGAATTAGGTAAAAGTGCAAAACCTAGAGATTTAATAAAACCAAGAAGCGAAAGTTATTGGACATAATTTCTCATATGTGCCCATGCTTTACCGCTACGTAATTCCTCGAAATTCCAATGAAACATACTAATACGTTGTAGCCATTTTTCTCTATCAAACTGTTGAGGACTTTCAATGTTTTTGAATCCATGGTGTGCTACTTCTGCACACTGACTTCTATGAGAATCAGTTATATATGCAGGATAGCCTTTGATAATAGGACCTACAATACTACTACTGTTATGATTTACAACAGCCCAACATTTATGTAAATCATCTTCTAATGGTCTGCCGAACGGAGTTACTTTTACTCCTGGTAATTTACTAATTCTATTATAACGATGATATAGATAAGTTTGTGCAGCCTTATCACCGGGATGGCCTCTTACAACAATTGGTCTGTCGCTGTATTCTCTAATTTTCTGTACAGTGCGTACTACCCAATCTACTACGTCTATGCCATCCATACTCCAGCCGCCGTTGCGCTGACAGCAAAGTAATATATATTTTCCTTTAGATAACTTAGCTTGTGGTGCAATATGTAAATGATGCGATATTTGTTGCCAGCGATTTGGATCAATGTTATCGTCAAAATATATACCTGTATTAGGAAATACACCATTAAAACTATATCGGAGATAATGATGAGGCTTGTTACTACTATTTGCATACAAAAACAAGTTACTATCTGCTGTGCATACATATTTTCCTGATTGTATTTGATGTTTGATAATCTTTTCACGTAATTGTAAATGCGTACCAGTTTTGCCTTTACTATGTGTCCATCCTTGTATTACTGCTACATCGCAGTCAACAATCCTAGGCTCGTTCTGTATTAATCCTTCATCATTTCTTATACGAACACCTTCAACAAAATTATGTAATATATCTGTTTTTTCTTGACTTTTATTTTTTGCAGGTATTACATTTAAATAACTAACTACTTTCATTCGTTGACTATGTTCCATGCAAACCCGCTACGCATTTCACCTTCGGTAAATTGACAATAACTTAAATGACATGCAAATTTTACAACTAAATCTTTTTCAGGATAATTTAAATTTTCAACTTCGTCTAAGTTACTATTACACAACGTTGAAGCTGCGTTAGGTCCTAATGCAATTGCAGGCTTTCCTAGTAAAATAGCTTCTACTGCTGCAATACTGTTGTAAGTTACCATACAATGTACATCGTCGGATAATGCCTGTTCCATTGTGTTTATGGTTACTCTATCGGCTCTGTCTGGTTTTAGTCGTACTTCTATAGGCCTATCGGTGTGTTTCTTTAATTCAGCAATTACGTTTTCTGTCCAAGTTTTGGGATCGGGTTGGTCAAACATAGCCATTACTTTTTGACTAGGAGGGCAAATTAATATTTTTTTACCTGGTGTAAATTTTTTGTAAGTATACCCTAGTTTTGCTAATCTATCCTTTGGACGTTTTTGTATTAGCTGTAAGTTTTGTAGATTGTTTCTTGTAACTCTGTGGTACATTTTTTTACGCATACCTACAGGTTGAATATAACCTGTATCTATTGCATAATATGGACGATTATGGTTAATACAATGCTGAATGGCTTTTCTACTACTACCGCCTAACCCTCGTATAATCAATGGAGTTTTTTTATCTTTTTGTTTTTCCCAAGTACTAATAGTACCAAAAGAACCCGTTGCAAATGCTTCAAGATATGTGTCGTATTTGTGACCTTTTGATCTATAATTTATTCCGCCGTCGCTTTCGATAGTTGCTACTTTATTACTCATTGCTGTATCATGTGCCTTCCATATTTCTAAGAATTCTTCTTTAGTTCCGTATATATCTCCAGTATCGTCTATTCCTACTTTAAGAAAATTTTCAACTAATTTTTTTTTTGGACCTGGTAAACTTAGGTCATTAACATTTTTATCTGCGTTTCGCATGTGCTGAATTGTTTGATACAATTCTGAAATATGCCTTTGATGATACAATCTTTCATATCTATAATATTCAGTTGAATATTCACAATCTTTATATTGTTCAAACCAAGGGCCGCCTTCTGTATAATGTAATGCAGATGGAGTACCGTCCTCTGGTTCTTTATACCATCCAACTAACCAATTCCATTCATGAGATAATTTACCTACCCATTTATCAGGTGCCCATGTTAGTCTATGAAAATATGCACCATCGTTTGTTTCATTATTTACAACATGCTTGGTTAATTTTTGAGTATGATGATGACCGCAATTAAACAACATCATACTACTCCAATTTTTTCTTGGATACATATGTTGAACTTTGCCGTCCATTTTTACTGTTTCTTTTGGTGTATAATCATGCTGGGCACACATTACTGCATATTTTGGATCTGCTTGATCAAATAGTTTTTTGACATCATCTAGAAAAACAAAATCGCAATCTATAAACAACGCCCATCCTTTAAATTCAGCAAGTTCGGGAACAAGGAATCTTGTAAATGTAAATTCAGTGCTCGCAAGTTTATCTATGTTTCTTGAATAAAATCCATCTCTGCGTAAATGTTTTTGCTTTAAAGGAATAATTCTTACTGGAACACTGGCATGGTATTCTATGCTTTCTTTACATACTTGATAGGCAAGATCTTCGCGACTATCCCAGCCTACATATATTCTCAGTGGTTCCTGTTTTTCATCCATTTTCGTATTCCTTTTTTACTTCCTCTGGTATTAAACCTAATTTACAATAGATAATATTTAATGTCATTCTTTGTTGATTACTGTACGTGTGTACATCATGCCAGTTATCTTTGTGGTTAGGTAAAACAACTGCATTGTTGTATTTCCAATCAGTTGTTCTTACATATTCTTTATTAGCATTATATATTGCTGTTCCGTTTGCTTCTGGTGATAATTGACAAACAACTGTCATATGTTTGTATTTTTGATCAACATGTATATTTGACGATGCGTTATCAAAATTATTATATTGATATAACATATCGCATTTTTGAAAATAGCCTCTATTTAAAAAATTACATAACCTAGGATATATAGAGTTTGCAAACTTTTCTAAATTTGGATCATTTATAATTATACGTCGATTATTATCTGTAATATGGTCAAACATGTTTTTAACATATTTTAATTGTTTCGGAGGTAGAAAGTTTTCAATTTCTAGATACTTCCAAGGTTTGTAATTAATAATCACTCTGTCCATTAATCACGTCTTTCTATATCTTCTTCGGTTAGATTGTTACCCATCCAAACTTCAATAACCTTAGCATCTTTATTATCTAAATTTATAGCCTTATGCCACCATCCAGTTGGAATATCAATACTATCACCCGGTGTTAATAATGTAGTAGTTTGATTACCTTGTTTATCTTCAAGAAACATATTGATTACACCGTCTACAACATGCCAGTGTTCACTGCGTTTAAAATGTCGTTGATCGCTAAGTGCTTGTCCTTCTGCAAACGTAAGTTCCTTTACTTGCCATGCGCCGTTACGATCTAAAATTTTGTACTCACCCCATGTACGTTTAGTTACAGGCTTTTCCCAATTTTCTAATATCCAACTACTTGAATTCTTTTTATCTTCGCCACCAACTCCAAAAACAAATTCTACGCTATTATGATCGCCATATGTATTTTGCTCTTTTACATTACCGTCTATTCTATCGCCGCCATTAGCAACTATAAGTTTATCTGTTGTAGTTTGTAAAATATTTCCTATAGCCATATCAGCACTATCGTTACTATCGTCAAATCCAATAACTTTATCTACAACAGCTAATTCCTTGATTATTGCACACCTTTCTGCAAAAGGCATGAACGGTCTACCTTTTTTACGAGTAAGCCAGGTATCGCTGTTTACACCTACAACTAAGGTATCTCCTAATTTTTTAGCAGCTTTAAAATATTCTATATGTCCAGAATGTAGTGGGTCAAATCCACCTGTGACCAAAACAGTTTTCATACTGATATTTATATGCGTATATAATTAATAAATACTTTTATGAGTTATTATATATACAAAACCCCGACACCTTATATTTTTATACATATACCTAAGACTGCCGGGCGTAGTATTACAAATGCATTATCATCAAAATATGACATAGAACTTATACCTAACAACGATACCGAAACTGACAATTATCATAGCACAATACATCATGCAAAACAACTAGTTGATACAAGCAAATATCATGTATTTTCAATTGTAAGAAATCCATACGATAGAGTTTGTAGTTATTTTAATTTTAGAAAAAGAAAAATTGAAACTGGAAAGATTAGCACAATAGAAGAAATTGAAGCAACAAAAAAAGGAATTGATTATTGGTTTGATGCGTATTCAAACAATAATTGGGAAGGTACATGGTTTGGTTGCTATAATAATCAAACAGAATGGATAGATGAAACAGTTCAAGTTATAAGATTTGAAGATATAAAATATATAAACTCAATGCCATTATTTGCAAATATAGATATGCCTAAAACAAAATATAATAAATCAGATAATCACAAATTACATTATCATAATATTGTATCTAGCAAATTAAGAAAACGCATAGATCATGTTTATGAAAAAGATTTTGATATGTTCAAATATCAGTGGTAATTTCTTGTAAGGCTTTCTGTTTTTATATTATCACCTAAAGAATAAAAAGGATGTAATCTTGCAACAGTGCATTCGGTAGTCTGCAATCTGTTTATGCCGCTGCCAATTTGTTGGTCTGCAGGCCTATGTCCTTTTCCGTGCCTATTCATTTTAATCCAATGTATTAATTTTTTTGCTGCATGTGGCTTTATAATGTAACTATAAGCACCTTTAAAGTATTCTGCACCAGTTCCAATTTTTAATGTATTCTTTGGTGCTGGATTTTTATAGTCAATTACACGTAATTTGCTTTTTATAGATTTGTCAACTGTTTGATTATATTCTTTACTGTAAGGATCATAGCGATCTAATTTTAATATATCGTCAAATTGTTCTAATATATTATCTGGCAAAGGTCGTATAAAAAATCCATCATGCTCTAGTATAATTATAGGTCGATTAAGTTTAGCACATTTGTCCCAAAGATAATAATGACTAAAGAAACAACCAAGCACACCTGCTCTACCTTTTTTGATTGCTTTAGGAGGCCTTGGTACGCCTGATTTAATATATTCGTCGTTTGCATTTTTGCCATCAATTGCTTGAAAGTACTGTGCTGTTATACCATTAGCTTCTGCTGCAACTTTGCACTCATACGCCATATTACGTGAATGTTTGTTATTTTCTAATCTAATAATGTAAGCAGGAATTAAATGTTTGGCTTTCTTCATGCAGGAATATAAATCCTTTCTTCCTCAATATTATGCTCAAACTTGTAACCGTGCTGTTTTAATAATGATTCTAATTGTTCTAATGTCCATCCATAACGTACAGCATTTTTTTCAAAATATTCTACTACAACAACTGGCTTACATGTTCGTATGGTTTGTATTGCACCTTGTAATGCAAATAATTCAAACCCTTCGATGTCTAAATGTATTAGACTACACACATTTAATCCCAAGTCATCAATCTGCAAGGTTGGAATAAATCCTGTTTTGCTTACATGAGTTTTACCTCTGTTAGCTTCTTTTATTTTTAAATTTACTAATTTGCGATCTTTACCGATACAACTTTGATATTTAAATACATTTGGTTCAGTAACATTTTGATTTAAACAGTAAAAGTTTAAAGGCTCGGGTTCAAACGTATATACATGCTGAAATTTTTCAGCATACATTTTAGTATACACACCCATGTTTCCGCCAGCTTGAACACAAACTTTTTTATCAGGTACAAACTTACAAATTTGCTCTGGCAAATCAAAATGTGTCATCATGTAATTATAACATCTTGTATCGGTTTTTGGCCAAATATAATTACCTCTTGTTTCAGTAAAGTCTATCATAATGTCGCATCTTCCATTCCAGCAACACGTAATTTAACAATATTAGTAATTTGCCATTGCTTCTGATCAAGTGCTTTGAGAACACCTAGCCATTTATTACGCATAAGTGCAAAGTCGTTGATAATCTTTTCGTAGTCGCAAACGTCTGCCTCACCGTCAACGTATTTTTCAACGTCACGGCTTGACAGAGCTCGCTGGTAGTTTTCTAAATATTTCTTGAAAAACGAACTGCGCAATCTACGCAGTTCGATATTTAAGTAGTTTAGGATTGCTTCAATTTCTTGTAGCTGATTAAAACGGTATTCAACAATGCCTGGCATTTGTGCAGCAGCACGTTCAACATTACCTACAAGTTTACACTCATTACGAGCAATTCCTAGTTCATGTTCAAAGTGTGCAACCGCCTCGGGTATCTTAGATATGTCACGTGATACTTCACTATACCAACCCATCAGTCATCCCATTCGTCGTTATAATTGTCCTCGTCAACATCGTCATCTAGATAATATGATATTGCTTGATCTAAATTATTTTCAGATCCTAAGCATTCTTTAAACGTAATATCATCAACCCCATAGTCTGCTAACAAGTCAACAAACCTTTCTGCTGCTGTTTCAATATGTTTTTTATCTAAATAGTTTTTGAAGAGATTCCAAACATCTACTATTTGCTCATCGTTCATCGATCATTGGCTCCTCGTCATGATCCACAACTTCTTCGGTTGCGTTAGCGATATTTACCATTTGTTCTTCTTTTGCTGGTAAATCTGCCATAACCATTTCGAGTAGTTCACCTGTCCATTTCTTACGATATTCAAGTGTTTCTTCGCCATTACTATCAATGTACTTGTAGCGATTGCCTTGTTTCTCAAGCAAGCCTTTGCCTTCCAATAAATCAAACATACCGGAATACGGATTCATGCCTGTTTCATATGGAATCTCAACTTGTACACCTTCAAAGGGTTTAGCGTAACGTGTTTTCATTACCTTACACGCTGCTCTAATACCATGTACTTGTGATGTTTTGTTGCCGTCTGCATCTACTTTAAGTTTAAGTTTCTTCATAGCAACAACCATTGAACTCGCATACACAAAGCCTGAACCACCTGAGATCTTGTCATCTGGATCAAACATATCCTGAGATGCATATGTGTGGTTAGTAACGCACATACCTACATTGTAACTACCAAACATATTAACACAGTTAGTTACTAGTGCTTTTAGTGCCTTTGCTTTGCGACCAAAGTCACCTTTCATATCACCTGCTTCAAACTGACTAACTTCAGTTGGTGACATAAGCATGCCTAATGAGTCAACTACAAACAACACCTTAGGACGATCTTCTTCGTTCATACTACGATAGTCATCCATAAATGTACTAATAGTTTTAGCAACATCGTCAATCATTGCCATGTTTAGTTTTAGTATTTTGTCGTCAGTTGTTTCGACGCCAAGTGCTTGTAACCAACTTTCGTCAAGTGCATTTTCGCTATCAATAAGAACAACAAAAATGCCTTGTTCTTGTGCTGCCTTAACAATGTTGCCGCTTACAATATATGATTTACCAGCACCGGACTCTCCGGCAAATACTGATACTTTACCAAGTGGAATACCTTTTTGAAAGTCTCCGCTCAGTAGGTAGTTAAGTGCAAAGTTGCCTGTGCTAATCCAGTCTTGCGGATCATTAAAGCCTGCGCTCATACCTTTAATTGATTTAGTTAAACTATTTCGAAACTTTGAAGGATCGAATGATTTAGTAGCCATGTTTTCTCCTATCTAAAAAGCGTAATGGGGGATTGCTCCCCCACTAAAGTTAATTAACCTTGACGTGCTCTGATCATTGCTAAAATGTCTTGTGCGCCACCTTCTGCTGGTGCTGCTTCTACTGCCGGTGCTACCGGAGCAGGATCTTGCCAACCTGTATCAGTTGTAGCTTCGGCTACTGGTGCTGCTGGTGCTGCTGGTGCTGGTGCTGGTGCTGGTGCTCTATTTTGTGGATCACCTGTACGTGCTGCCATACCTGCAGGACGGAAGTAATTGCTCCAACGTTCTGGATCATATGCTTCACCGTCTACACTTGCTTCAAACATCTCAGTAAGTACTCTGAGTGCTGTTTCGTCTGGCTTTTTAGGCAGGAAGTCATTAAGGTTAAACAGCCCGTTTGTATTAACTGCTGCCATTTCCTGATCACTTAATGGACGCTCTCTACGTGCCCAATTACTTGCGCCATAGTCTGCGTATCCACCTTTTGATCCTTTTGACAAACGGAAGTCTACACCAGCAGTATAATCTGTTGGTAGTTCTTCCATATCCGGATCCATAAGAGCCGCTTTAATCAATTGGAAAATTTGTGGACCAATAATAAACCTACGAATTGGATTCTCAGGTGTAGTATCGTCTGTCAGTGGATTATCTGTTACAAAGCCTTGGAAGATGTACGAACGCTTCTTCCAGTATTTACGACCCATGTCTTCTAGACTTGCGTCTTTAAACCAACCACGTACTTCTGCTAGGATTGGACAACTCTCACCATACATTTCCATACATGGAACTTGTACTTGTACTGGACGTGAATCTGTCTCACCTTTAATACCAGCAAATGGTAATTTGATAACTAAACGTTCTTTCCAAAAGAAAGTGTTATCTGCATCGCCATCAGGTAAGAAACGAATAGTTGACTGTTCGCCTTCTTTCATATTCCAAAATGGGTAAATGCTGTTGTCGCCTCCACCTGACGAACGATTGCCGCCTGTGTTTGCTTCTTGTTCTTTGAGCTTCGCTCGGATTTCTGCTAATGATGCCATAGTTTAATGCCTCCTAATAGTGCCTATGATATTTGTAGCTACATTGCTACGTTTCTTGTTGTGCCTTTAATGTGTAGTAGCACAGTTACTATACTACACAATTTATTTATCGTTGTCAAGTGTTTTTTTATTTTTTTTACTACTGCTACTTACATTTAAAAATTTATTGATATTTGGTTGAGTGCCTTTGAGGAAAAACGATGCAAGTTGTCCGTACATTATTTTATGATTAGACTCGCACATATGATTAGGCAAATTAGCATTATCGTGTTCATCAACATTAATTAAGCTACTGTTTACAAAACAAAACTTTGTATCGTTGCATTCGACTATCTCGTTATCTAATTCGTTAAAGTTAGTATAGACTAATGTGTTTTGAAAATGTTTACTTAATAGTTTTAGTGTACTTACATATTTTAAAACTTCTAATTCTATATCAATGTCGTTAAAAATTAAATCTTTTTTAATATACTTATTGTACTGGTGATAATCTTTAAATTCGTCAAGCATTCTCCATTGGGCCTTGCGTTCTAGATCACATATCAACGTTTTTATGTATGTTTGATGAAATGGAGTTTTATAAAAATTGTACGGTTTTCTCATTGGATCACTAATAAAAAATAATAAATTAATATCTGCAAGATTTTCAGGTTCGTAATCTTTTACTTTGTCGTATAATAATTGCAGTTGTGTTGCAGGACCGCAACCGGTAATTGCATGATTCTCTACTTCAAATATTCTACGTATTTCTTTTGGCCATTGCCACCCTTGTGTGTTAGAAGGTTCTCCATAGCTATCGCCAAATATCCAAAGTTTCTTACTCATAGTACATTCTTTCTAAACATATCTGTATTGATATTATGATGTTTGTTCATCCACCTTTCTATTTGTCCTAACATAACTTGGTGGTTTACAACATCTATATGATTATTTTTTAGTTTATCATCTTTATTTTCTTCTATACTAATGTCTACAAGACATTTTGCCACTACTTGAAATTGTTTGTTATTGTACATATTGGTGTATTCTGGTAAGGGTTGAAATATAGGCCAAAAAATTGTTTTATTAAAAAATTTACTTAGTGTTTGAACAGTAGAAAAAATTGCCAGTATTTTTAACTCATCAGTGTCACCGTCCATCTTGTGTGCTTGCTTTAAAAAATTGGCATGCATTCTTAGTTTTCTAACTTCTCTTGCAACTTGAGGATCAAGATTTGTACAATCGTTACTAATTATTCTTGGCAAAAGATAGTGTTGATATGGTTTTAAAAATTTCCAATGTTTACGCCCAGTATGAGACATTAAGAATAAACAATTGCTTTGTTTTAGTATTGCAGGATCAGATCCTTCAATTGTGCCTTTAAATTTATCAAGCATGTACATAGGACTAGTGCCTTTAACTGAAAAATTATGTACCTTGAATTTTTTTTCTAATTCTTTTACCCACTGGTATTCGCCAGCTGCTCCGTATCTATGTTCGGGATCAGCATAACTATCTCCGTAAATATACAATCTATTCATATGGGTATTTATTTTAGGTTAAGCTGCTTGGTTTATTTTAGGTTAAGCTGCTTGGGCAGTTTTTTGTTTATATTCTAACCACGCTCTTTTAAATTGATTAAAAGATAAATCTACGTTGGTTTTTTGTACGCCTTTTATTATTAATTTGCCGCTTTCTTTAATTAGTTTTACACCTAATATAACAGCTACAAACTCGGCCATTGCTATTGCTGCTGCTTTTCCAAATTTTGATGCTACTTCATCTAACTCGATGTAGCCGCTTTTGTATGCTCTAAATAATGATGTTACTTCTTTATATAATTTATATACTTCATAAATTGTCCAAGCAGCCATACCTGCTTTGAATAAAAATCCAATTGCTGGTACAAGAAGAGGAAAAGCTTCGTCTAATTTTTTGTTGTGTATTTCAGCAAAGCGCATTTACACGCCTGCTAAGTTTTTCATACGTTCTAAGTTTTCGCTATCTACAAACATATTATTTTTGCTTGCAAGTTCTCTTATACCTAGTATTACGCCATAAAGTGCTTCTACAGCTTGATTAGCCACCCTTCCGTTGTTTGGATCAGAATGCTCTACTTTTTTAGCAGCACCTCTTACAGTCATCATTTGATCAATACCTGATTTTAGTTGCGGTGTCATTTTAGCAGCATCAAACCCGTCTGTAATTTTTTCTAAATACTGATACAAATTCCAAGTATAGTTTGCATAATCATTTGCATAGTTTCCTTCATATGCTGCTTTATTTCCAGTTTCTATTTTTTTACCACTGCCTCTAAGTTTGCTTGCAACAGCCATGGCATCTTTCATATCGTAGATATAACTCATGTATCCGGCTGCTGCACCTTTGCCTTGACTTCCGCCTGGTCTAAGTTGTCCAAACTTTTGCATTGCAGTGCCTACTTTTCCTTCTTCTACATCATTATCTTTGTAGCCCATTACTTCTTTGATTTTGTTGTTTACTTGTTCTATGAACTGTTGTGCCGGCTTAATGTATTGTTCTCCATACTCTTTTTCTACCATAGTGAGTACTGCCGTTTCGCCTTTTGGAAATTGCCCATTTTCTCTATCAAAGTAACTTAAGATAAATTCACCTAACGGAATTTTTTGATCTTTTTCAAGTGTAATCTCATCACCGGCCGGACCATCAATCTTGTCGCCTTTTTTCTTGCCGTTCATTTTTGCTTGACGTACTTTGTGTGCATACGCATTGCCTTCATCGGTGTTATCTTCAACAAAGATTTCAATCATATCGTCGCCGTTGTTTAGACCACCTTTTTTGATTTTTACATTGTTTTTGCCAAACTTTTCTATTGCATCTTTTGGACTCATTGAAGTTTGCTTCCAACGTTTTCCTTCTGCAAACTGACCCATTAAAGATTCCATAGCTTCTTCATATGTGCTTTGATTTACAAGTCTATCAAAGTCAGCTTTACTATAGTTGTCTTTTGGATCAATACCGCGTGTTGCTCCTGGTGTGGTCGGTGATGCGCCAATTTGAATACCAGCATAAGAAGAAGGAACAATCACTTCATCTACACCAATTAATGATGCATCGTCGAGTCCGTTAACTTCGATCATGTCTCCTATAAAGTCTTGCATTCTTTCGCTTGGAACACTAAAGCGTCTGCCTAGCATAATAAGATCTTTTTCACCTGGGCGTACTTCAGTGCGTACATCGTCCTCTGTAAATATATCTTCAAATGTAAGCTCGTTAGCTTTTGTGCTTTCGCTTACTAACTTGTAGATATATGGAAATACATCTTTTAATTCTTCATTAAACTGTTTTACAGTCAATTGATCAATCCAGTTTTCTGCTACATCGCTTGGAACATCAATCGCTTCTTCAGCAACAAAATTTTCTATTGCTTCGGCGTATAAAGATGGTTTCTGTAAACTTTGTATAGTTTTTCTTACTGTTTTCATACGCTCGTTAACTGTACCTATGTGCTCGGCTAAACTTTCTGCCATTACACTACTACGACCCATGTATGTTTTGAACTTGCGGAGATTTGAAAGTTCTTCACTCATGCTTGTAATATGTTTGCCAAAGTCGTCAAATGGATGACCACCTTCACTAACATGAACCGCCATTGCTCTTGCACCTGCAAGATGTTTGAAAGGATATTTAAATTTTTCACCTTCTGAGTTTTCAATAAAAATAGAACCAATTTTTTTCGTTCTTTTTTCATCTTCTGCTAGTGAGCCAACATGTTTGATTGCTAACTTTGCATTGCCAATTTTTTGAAAACTGGTCTTATGTGTTCCATACATTTTAGATTCGGACATCGTTTTTTCTCCGCTACGATTTTTAGCTAGTGATTTATAATCTCTTCTTTGTAAACTTGACTTGTTAATATCTCTTACCTCAAAATTTAGAAGTCGTTTTTTAGCAAACACTCTTAGTTCTTTTAGAAAACTGTACCAACTATCTTTTTGAAAGTTGCTTACACCTTCGCCAAAATTGTTACTAAACATAACAACTAAGCCTTCTTCTTCATCTAAGCTAACGCTTACATTTCCAATTTGTTCATCGTTTTCGCTATACATAAAATCAAAATATCTTGCTGTCTCTGGTTCGTTTGTCACATCGGCTTCTTCGTTGCCTATAGTCACATCACTAAAACGGCTACGTATTTGATTAAAGAGTTCTTTTGCTATTTTATTCAAGTTTTTCATTATAAAGTATTTATCAATAGTTACTGCTTACAAAGATCGGCATTGGCATTTCGTAGTCCTCTTCGTGGTCAATTTGACTAAAAGTGTTATAAACTGTGACATCCCAATCTTTCATTACGCTCATCATTCGTAAAGTTAAAAGTGTTGCACTAATTAAATCATCAGATTTTCCTGATTTAGCTTGGAAACTACTACCGGCAGCAACAAAGTTTTTTAGTTCTGTAAGCAAGGGTTTACTACGAACAATAAACTTATCATTCTCTATCATAGTCTTAAGCCTAGCACATGCAGTAGTTTTGCTACTGTGTGTAGTGTTAAATCCTTTTCTAAATTTACGAACATGTCCTTTTTTCATAGGTTCGCTTATAAACAATCCTGGTATGTTTTCTTCTCCAAAATCATTTATTACTAGCAAACATGCTTCACCGATACCATTGTTTTCTACACTCCAATATATATTGTTATCTGTTTTACATTCTGTAGAGATATAGGCACAAATATCTTTTAGCACTCTAACTTGTCCGGGTATAGCAGTAAGGTTGTGTTGCCATTCACCTACTTGTTCGTATGTAGGAAGTTCGACAATTTGTATTGCAGCATTGTCTCCGCCTGTACCCATACTAGGATCTAATCCAATAACATAACTCTTAGCTGGGTCTATTTTTTTATACCAACGAACTTGTCCCATGTTGATAATTGGATTTATACCCTCCATTACACTCAACTTCAAACTATTAATTAATGTTTCATCGAATATTAAAAACTCACAGCCGTATTCTCTACGAAATTTTTCTTCACCTATGCGACCAATTTCTTCAGCTTTCCATGCTTCGTCTCTATCCGGGTGTTCGTCCCATTGTGCAATAAAACTATGAAATCCATTAATACCAACTTCGCTTTCATTACCGTACTCGTCAAACTTATCTTCTGCTTGTTTCCAAATAGTAGCAAATGTATCTTCGTCCGAGTTAGGTGTACTAGTAATAATAGCACGACCACCTGTTGCTAGTGTAGGTGATATTGATGTCCAAAACTCTTCTGCAATGTTGGGTTGAACAAATGCAAACTCGTCACAGTATAGTAGCGAGATAGATAAACCACGACCAGTAGTGCCTGTAGTTGTTTGACTAATAATACGTGAACCATTTTCAAACTCAATACTACCTTTGTTATAACTTGTAACACCTGCACGTATATGATCAGGGCAAAGCTCGTATACATATCGTATACGCTGCATAATTTCCTGTGCACCTGTGTACTTGTGTGCTGCAATAAGTATAGTTTGATCTGAAATAAACATAGCATACCAAGCAAGGTAGATACTAGCACATGTGGTCTTGCCTGTTTGTCTAGGCATCATATTAATGTTGAAGCGATAGTTATGATAACTGTGCATTAACCCTAATTGATAATCAAACGGATCAAACAACAACTTACCTTGTACAGGATGCTGTATGTGGGCAAAGTTTTTTGCAAAATGCAAGTAACCTGTATCAGGATCCATGCATTTCATTAAATCTTCAATTTGTGTTTCTGTGTACGTTTCTTGCTTGTTAGCTTTTTTAGTTAATACACCATCTAAACTTTTTGACATAATAATACTTATCTAACTTAATCTTGTCCAATTAATATATTGTTTTTTTAATTCAGTATAATTTGTAACATATTTTTGTTTATTGTAAGGACTCTTTTGTACACCCATAGTAAATTTTGATGTCCTACTAGTGGGTTCATTCCAATGTAATTTAGGTGCCAAATAATTATGAGATAAATCTTCTTGGTGTATTCTCATAGTTTTGTGCCAAAAATATGTTGCAGCAACTATTGAATCTTTTTGTGTTTTATTTCTTCTACCACGATGTTTTTCTTGAACTTGTTCAAAATCAATTGTAATATTCTTAGGATAAGGAATATTGTATGCACCCCAATTGCCTGTGTTTTCTGCAATGATAGCACTAATTATACCATCAAACTTATCTTGTCTATCACTAAGTATTAACACCCATTTACTTGGAAACAAAGGAACAAACTCATAATGATCGTGTATTACAACAGGTAGTTTTTCTACTACGGATACTTGATGTAAACGTTCGTAAAAGTTATCAGTGTGTGTAGAAATATATATACAACCCTGATGCTTTGCTATCCATTGTGCAATAAAAATGCTGCCTGTTCGGCCAGGAGACTTTACTAAGTAATTCATGCTGTATTTAATCAAAAAAATAGCGCCCTTAGGCGCTATTGAGTTCTGGGGGGAATTGGTTTACTTTTTCTTTTCTTCTAGTGCTGCACTTAACTTAGCACGTAGTTCATCTTCTAACGCCATTGGATTATCGCCGCCTGCTGCTGGAGGATGTGATGTTTTTGATTTATTCAAATCATTCGAAGGCGGATTAGCATCAAAATCTGCAACATCTTCATCCGGTGAATTGTCCCAATTCTCGTCTGCCATTAGTTCAATACTTCTAGCAAGATCTCCGTTACGATTGCCACATGAACTACCAAAATTTGGATTTATGTCACCTGCGTCTACTTCTTTTGCATCGGTAGCACCTGCTAGTTTCATCATTCGTAATAACGATTCAGGGTCTCCGGTAATAGTAATTTCTTCATTTATTGATTCTGTCATGTTAGTCTCCTCAATACTGTCAAGTAATCCTGCTTGTCTCTGACTTAGTTGGCTTGGACCACCGGTTGTTGTTCCTGGAGCAATACCGCCGTTACGTGGTGCTGGTCTTGGATTTGGTGCTGGTGTATTTCCTGATTGAGCCATTCTGCGTATTTTTTCAATTGTATTTGGCCCAACAATACCGTCTACTTTTATTCCTGAATTTTGTTGAAATGTTCTAACAGCACGTTCAGTTTTAGGACCAAAATTTCCGTCTATATCCGCACCTTGAAATCCTAAGTATGTTTGCAGTTCTTTTACCATATCTCCGGTTCTAATTATTCTACCGTTTTTCAGTATACCAGTTGGACGTTGAGGTTGTCCTTGTTGATTAACTGCGTTAGATGCACCGGGCGCTTGTTGTTCTGCTGCTCCAGCGGCTGCTTCTGCTGCTCTTCTAGCTTTTTCTCTATCATACCCTGCTTTTGCAAAAATTCCAAACAAAAATGCTAATAATGGTGCAACTTCATTTAGTTGCTGTTTTTCTTCATTTATCATTTTTTGTTCTTCGTTTATAATTTCTATTTCTTGATCTGTTAACATTTTAACTTCCTATCGGACTTTTAGTGTTTGTAGAGTCACCGATATCTTTACTTTCTCCTTGCGGAGTATTAGCAGTAGGATCTTCTTTTCTTTCTCTACGTGCAGTTTCTAGTTCTTTGAGCAAGTCCATTACTCTTGAACCTCCGACATCTTCTTGTGCGCTTTCGCCACCCATGTCTTCTTGTGTAAGTTTTGCTACATATTCGTCATCTTCTTTTTCTTCTTGATAAAGTTCTTGTGGCTCATTAGGATTGCGAACAATAACTTTGCCTTTTTCTACTCCGCAACTCTGTTCTAAGTATGTTTCTAAAACTTGCACAGTAGTTGGATATTGTAGTTCGATTTCATAGTAGGTAACATCTACGTTTTCCAATCTTGGAAAATCTAACGGGCGTTTTTGAATTGGTGTTTTCTTTCCCGGAGTCATATTTATTACACCATATTTTTCTAACATGGTTTCTAATCTATTGTCAAACCCTTCGGGCAATTCCCCTGCAACACCCACTTTAAATGGATAGGTTTTTTTAGATTCAGTCAAGTGTTCTGCAAAACTTTTCATTATTGTATCCTAAATTCTATATTGTATTTATCATTAAAAAGTATATTTAAAAATTTCAAGTTCTTTGGCATAATCTTTTTTTACTTTAGAAATTAACCTATTCGTGTACATGTCTTTATATCGTTTATAAGGTGTGTTGTTCAAAAAAGGCAACGGATCATTACAATTGGTTAACCATTGAATATATCTAAAATTACTAGCCAGTCTTTCAAATTTTATTATATGATCACAATCACGACTATATTGTATTTGTGTAAAATAATGTCCTTTATCAATTTGTCTATCATACCAATATTCAAAATCTTGTTCAAATACATGAGTGCGGGTTTTTAATATTTCCCAGTCATCCTTATAATCCAACGATTGTAATTTAAAATAATGTCTATCTTTCTGAAATTTATAATGACTAAACAATCTATCAAATGTATTTCTTACTACACAAAACTTCCATCCAAAGTTTTTATATCCTTGTGCAGTTGCTTCTTCTAATGTTATATGCCAGTTATTAACATTTGTATGTTTTTTAAAATTTGTTTTGATCCATGTTCTAACACTTGTACCTCCAGTTTTTCGAATATGTACAAATGTAAACTTGTTTTCAACTATCACCATCCGTGTTTAAGCCTTTTAGCTTTTGTAACAAACTGTTACGATCTGTTACTACATATCCGTCACCGTTTACTATGTCGCCGGTACCTGGTCCACTATCTTTATCCATCTTTTCTTTTTTAAGTTGTAATTCGACCATTTTTAATTTTTTATCTAATTTTGCTACTTTTGCATCTAGATTAGTTTTTAACATAGTTCCAGCAACTTCAAATACACGACCAGCATATCTGCCTTCTACATTCATTCCTAAATCCATTAGATCGTCGTATGCTTCCATGGCTTTTTCTGCTACTTCGTTTAACTCTTTATCTGCCATATCTCCGAGGCCCTTGACAGCTGGTAATGCACCTGCAATTTTGTCAAACTCTTCTATATCTCTAAATGTATCTTGCTGTTCAATAATTGCTGTTTCTTTTTTTGAAGCCTTAGGCTTTGTATCAGCAACATTTAATAATTCTTCTAGTTTTTTGGTCATAATATTATTCCATTATATGCTAGTATTATTTATCTACGTTTGCCTTTGTGAAAAATATCACCCTCGTTTATAATACGAAATGCTATGCCTTTTTGTTTACACCAAGCTCTAGCGGCTGCCCATTTTGCTTGGTTAACAACATAGTGAGCTTGATTAGCACGGCTGCGTCCTAACTGTTCTCTGTGTGTTTGATTAGCAGGCTTTACTTCGATAAGTTCTACTTTTTCTTTGCTAGTTTTATCGGTGTAAACAATAAAAAAATCAGGAACGTAAATTGTAAATTTTCCACTAAGTGGATTTCTATAAGGTATCTTGATAGATTCACTTGCCCATTTACTAATGCTAGGATTAGTATCACAAAATTTCATAAACATGAATTCCCAACTACTTCTGTATGTAGGTGTTCTGCCTCCTACATATTTGTCAGGATTTTTTAGTGCATACTTTCCCTGAGCAAATCGAGGCATTAGTATACCACATTTCTAGCTTCTATAGTTGTTGTTTCTATAACACTTTTTATTCCTAATAAACTTGAAGCACTACGATTACTGTTAAGTATTTTTGCAACTATACCGCTTAACTGAACTTTATCAAATACTTTTAATGTATCTAATACTTTAAATATATCAACTTTATCTTTTATAGATTGTTCTATTAATATAGCACTTATACTTAGAGCAGACTGTTCTTCAAATCCTCTAGCTTTAAAAAATCCAACAGTTGCATCTACTTTATTTGCACTAACTTCAATTTGTTTGTTAAAATAATTATCAAAAAAGATTTGTGTTTTATCTTTTTGTTTTATGTTTTCTACACTACTCATGCTTGATCCAATGCGCTTTGATAGTATTGCTCTTTGCCTATAGGACTTAAACTATTCCATATATCTTTCATGTCTTGAATATTTCCTGAATTGCTTGTACCTACGTCATCTCTAAAGACTTGAAAACTAACTTCGTCAAGTAGGCCTTGATTATTTTGTAATGCATTCAATCTCTCTCTTCTTGATAAAGTAGATGTTTGTGAACTGTAGCTCGATACAGTTGTATTTGTAATTGCACTACTACTATTTGAATTTGGGAATGTTGAGTTTATTGCTCCAAATATCAATTGATCTAAAATACCAGCTTGAATTCCTTGTCCTTCTGCACTATTAATTATATCTCCAACATTATCAAACTCTAAATTATTGGCTAATTCTATTGTATTTTTTATTGTAGCAATGGTTCCTAGGTCAAATCTACCTGTTTCAATATCTCTAAATATTGACGTAAATCCATCTACTAAGCCGCCTCTTCCAAATATATTAGTGATTCGTCCGCCGCCGCCTTCAACAGTCAAAGGACTAGGTGTAACATCGTAATGAGATGGATTAGCAAATCCACTAGGATTATCTTGACTAGTAGTACCTCTTCCATATAATACAGATTCGTAAGCAACTCGCATAGTATTAGTCATAAAATTACTTGCACTTTGTTCTACTCTATCATGCGCAAAAGTTTCTATTAATGGATTTACTAAAGTCATGCTAGTATATACATTGTTTACGTTTGTGCTATGCAATTGATTAATTGTAATTGAATTAAAGAAAGGAACGTTATTAAATTTTCTTCTGTCTAAACCATGATTGTATGTATTTGCAAATTCGCCTTTGTAATGATTAACAGGAGAATTATTATAAGGCAAAGGAACACTTGTGTTAGGTTGTCCGTTACTAGTAGTGTTTGCATAGTTAGGATCTTGATAATACCATCTAAAATAACTTTCCCATAACAATGTTGTAAGTCCTGCATTATCATCATGGAACACAAATTCTACAGGATCGTAATTTACCTTTGTCTGTACAACTTTTTTTCTATTATACATATTCAAGGTAGATGTATCAAAAGTATACGAAGGCATTGAAGCTGATTCAACTAAAAGATTAAATTCGTTTTTTTGTAATTGATCGTATATACCTAATTCTAATAATGCAGTACGATTTACATCAAATACTACATGATAAAGAAACTTAACTTTGGGAGCAAGACGTAGATTATTCCTAATATACAATGCACTTGCATGTGCAAAATCTCCTAGGTTTCCTTTAGGATTTCCTAAAGCATTACTAAAGTTATCAAAATAATTTGTTATAAAACTGGCCATATTGTATTTATCTCATAAAAAAAAGGAGCATACGCTCCTTTTTTAATTAGGCAATCTCTAAAGTATTTTAGCTTCCGCCACCGGTTACTAACGTACTTGTGTTTCTAGGAACTGCTGAGCCTACGCCTGTTCCTATTGGTGATTGAATTGCGTTGTCATACTGTATTGTTAATGCAACTTGTACAGCATCGTTGTTGGCATAGTTAAGTGTTCCATAATCAACGTTTGTTAAGAAACAACCATATAGTTCCCATGTTTCTAAAACGTTTGGAGTATTCACACCATTACCGCCATCTAATATTTCTATTCTTTGAGTAAATTTATAATCAATGCCAGAAGCAGCACTTGACTGTTCAAAGAAATCAAATTGTTTCTGTAGTTGTTCGCCAACTAGTTTTTGCACATTACCGTTTACATCATCTCTTAGTGTAACGTTTACTGTGTCCCAAGTGTGTTTACCTGCCAAATATACTTTTGAATTATATACGTCAAGTACCATCGGATCAAAACTTAGTGTAGGGCGTGTTGCTTCTACTACCTGTTTTGTCAATTCTTGAGTTTCAGCACTTACACCAAAATTTTCTAGCGTAATTCTAAAACGATATGATAGTTTTGGCATTAGCAAGCCTTGGCTATTTGCACTATTATCGTTTGCTAACGGTACCGAAATTTTTGTTAATGTTGAGATTGCCATCTACTATTCTCCTTAATACATATGTATTTATCTAATTGGGGCCAAGTTTCCTTGACCCCTATTTTTTATAGACCTGCGATCTCGCCTGTGTTTTTAATACGCAACGGAATATATATAAATTCAATTGCTTTTACAGGTTCGATAGCTATATCTACATATAGCTCATTTCTATCAATTCTTGCTGGTGTGTTGTTAGTTTCATCACACACAACTAAGAAGTCATATAGTGCTCTAAGTCCAACTAATTCTACCATTAAACTTTCTACTTGCTGCTTGATTTCATCACGGGTGATTTTATCATTTGGTTCAAATAGATAAGGTTTGGCAAGTTGATTTAACTGACTACGTAAGTAAACAACTAGTCTTGCAACATTAACTCTATCTAATGCACTTGCATTTTTAGCACGAGTTTTTTGTCCAAATACAACTAATCCTGCACCATTTAAGAAAGTAATCGGATTAACATTGTTTCTATACAATGTATCACGCTGACCTTCGTTTAGTGCAATACTTACAAATTCGTCCTCGGCATTTATGTAACCTACACTAGAAGCATTTGTTACTCCGCCGCGTCTTGTACCTGCTGGTGCAAACCATGGATAAGCAACTTGGTCATTAAGTGCAAATGTACGTAGTACCATATGCGATGCTGGAACAACAACATTGTTACCTGTGTTATCACTTGTAAGTCCACTTGGATAATAAACACCTAAGTATTCATCGCTTGTTACAAGACCGTCATCGTTATCTTCAACTGCTAGTTGTTGGTTAGTTGCCCAATTTTCTAAGCTAGTTGCGTCTGGTGTTAGTCTCATTGGACTATCTCCAACTACAAATGCAGTTAGTCCTCTATCAAAGTTTAGAGTAATCATTTCGCCTATTAGCTCAGAATATCCTGGGCAAGCAATTAAGTTAAATGTTCTTGACTCGTCATCTCTAATATCTTGGTTACTATTCATTAATGATTGTAAAGCCTGCGTTACAACTTTACGCTGTGCTGATCTGCCAAATGTTCCGCTACCGTCTGCTTGATTACCTGATTCAGTAACCCAACGGTGTGGATAATAACTAGACATATCTTGATCGCCAAAACGTGTGTTCTTAGCTGTTAGATCAATGTAGTTACGCTCAAAACGTCTTACATTAAATCCACTTCTACGTAAATTCCATAGCAACATACCTTTTGGATAAAGTGCAGGATCTGGTGCATCTGGGTCTAAATAATTACTTGAATTTAAATCTTCGATGTCTGCTGCGGTTGCTGCGTCTGCGCCAGTTGTGTTATAACGTGCATCGGCAAATAGTATGCCATTTTCAGTAGTTTGATCAGTACTATCTAACAATGTCCACTTTGATAGTGTTGCATTGTAAATGTACACTTGTGGATAATTTTCTAAGTCTGCTGTGCTAACCCAAATATCACCAGTAACTAAGTTACCACTATCAGAACGATCGCCGTTCTTAGGTTCTGTGGCACTTACAATAGGACCTTGCGAATCCGGTGAAGTGTTTGGATCAATGTTATAATATGGACTAGTTGAATGATTAATACCTACCCATGTAGTACCGTTATGAACAAGCATATCAACTTCGTCTATTGTACTGCTGTACCATAGAGCACCATTCGCTGCAAGAGCAGTAGGCGCATCGTTGCTTGCACTATAAACTAAAGGTGACCATAAACTAATTACTAGTTTTTCAGGATCGCTATCTGTTTCACCTGGTTGCCAATATAAATTCTGTGTACCTGTTTTAGTAGTTGCATTATAAGGTGCAAACCCAGCGAATGTTAAAGCATTATTAGTATCAGTAATTCTAATTTCGCCGCCTAGTGTATGAGAAATTGTTATTCTGTTTTGAGAATCTACACTTGCAACAACATTAGTAAATCCTGCTGCGTTAATTGCTGCTACTAATATTTGTGCGTCTGCTGTTTGTCCAGCTGCTGTAAATGAGATTGTTTTAGCAGAATCTAATGCTTCTTGTGATTTTAAACTTTCCTGAATTGTAATATTATAACTACCACCTGCAAATGTAGATGCTAATATTTTATTACTTGTAATTGATGCTGCACCGCCAGCACGTTTAACAAATATTTTGAAATTTGCTGTATTTGCAGTTTGTTCAAGAGCATTTGATTGAATGTAAACTGTACCTACTGGTATGTTTGCACCGCCGCCTGTTCTATCAAGTGCGTAAATTGCCCCTTGATTGGTGTCATATATCGGAGAGCTTGTTCTATTCCAAATTTCAGTTTCACCATTAAATTGTTTTACTCTCCAATCTGCACCAAGGTTTGGTGTAGTTGTTTTAATCCAAACACTTCCGCTTGGACGAGTATCGCTATCATTTGTTTTGAATAATGGTACATCTGTGTGCTTACTAATTTGTGCTTTAGGAGCAAGATAGAAACCTTCGTCAATACCAGCTGCTGCCATTGGCTGACCTGCACCATCTACAATTTGTATCTGGTCACTACCGCTACGATCGTTTAAAATTACTAATTTATTGTTTCTTGCTTCTGCTGAAACACCTGTGATACCTGCACCATTGATATCTGCTACCAAAGTAGTCAGTGTGTTACCAGACAATGTAATCTGAACTGATTCTGCACTGTCTGAGCTTGCATTGATTACGAAAGTATCACCAATGGAACCTATTGTTGAAGAAATTGCAATTGAACCTGTTACAGAAGGAATACTTCCGCTCCAGTCTGGATTGCCAACAATTACCCACGTATCGTCGACATTTTTATAATATATTTTAACAATGTTTGATGTTGTTACAACAGCATATTCGCCTTTTTGTCCTACCCAGCTTCCAGGGGCGGCAGTTGCATCTGCACCAATTAAATCTGTCTTGCTTGTGATAACACGAGGAGTTTTTGCTATAAATGTTTGACCTGTTTCAGTTGTAGCTGCTGAAGCGTCCCATTCAAAAATTCCCCATTCTGTTGTTTGTGTATCTAACCACCATGTACCGTCTTCTGGATTTGCGGTTGTTGGTGTTGAGCTTGCGTTTAAACTATTTAAGTCTACGTCTGCTCTAACTACATATGCTCTATTGCTTACGCCTAGATAACTATATGCAGCTTGTAAACCATATTCGTTTTGTTCACCGCCTTGTACAACATTATTGTTTACGTCAGTAACAAATGTTGGATCTCCAAATGTTTCTACCAGATCTCTCTGCGATGTCATCAGGTAAACCTTACCTGCGTTTGCTTTTAGTGTGCCAGGTGCAACTCCAGTGCCCCCGCCATTCAGCTTATTTTCAGCTGTTGCTACAAAAATAATTGGTGTTGTACCAGGTTCAGCTGGAGTATAGAAACTTTCGTCTATAACGCTAACCTGAACACCAGGTGATGTTAGTGCCATTTTGTTGTTCTCCTCATGGGTAAATACTTTCTACTTGTATTTAGCTTATCAGAGGAGAAACCAGGGGTTTTGAGTCTAAAAGTACGTGGTTAACGGTGCAAATAAGTTAGTAACTGATCTACATTAAATTCTAAATTACTTAGTGTTGAATTGTTATCTATAGTGTAATCGGCCATCCAGTGAGTCAAGCTCATACTATCAATTCCTTCTGGAGGCAAGTGGTCACTACGATCTACCCAAATACAATAATTAAAAACACCAGTATTTTTCATTGCAAAAAATTCTCTTTTGTTTCGTAATCCGCAGTATATATCGTGTTCTTTAAAAATCTCTCGACCTAAACGAGCTCCATCGACTTCATTATAATCACAAATAGCATTATACCATTCTGCACGATGGTTATGTCTATCTGCATAACATTCTTCTTCGGTAGCATAATTGTACTTGTTTTTTAGATTATTATAAATGAATAATTTTGAACAGAACTGACTACTGCTTTCAAAACTATAATTATATTTGTCTCTAAGTATTTCGCAGACAGTATCTTTGCCATGTCTGCCGTGGCCAATTACCAATAACTTTTTCTTCATGTTTAAATTATAATATAATTAGTAGTATTTGTCAACCAATTAAGAAACCGTACCCTGTACCGCCTGCTAATGCTGTAGCTAATTCGTTGTCAAGTTTTTCCATTTCGCTTTGTGCTTCAGCTTTAAGAGAATCGCCATTGAGTGTTGTTCCGCCGCCTGGGCCTGCAATAGTTGAGAATTTACTACGTGCTTCTCCTAACATATATTTACAACTAGCTAGTGTATAATCTTTACACCACTGATTTGCTTTGTAATCTTTTAATATTTCAAAGTCTGGTCTATAGTTGTAACAATATAACAATGCTTCTTCATCAGCTCTTGGACGTTGTAATATAGTTAATTTTTTTGTGCTTGTATTCCAAGTAAATTCAATAAAACTACCAAACATGCGTCCTACTAATTCTTGTTGTTGTGCAAAGAAATCATAAGTTGCAAGGCCGCCAATTCCTGAACCTGCTAACAAATACGTATTAGTGTATGCAAGATTAAAAGGTTCAAACAAACTACCGCCATCTGCACTGCCGCCCAATCTGCTGCCAACACTACGTCTATAAATTTTACGCACTTCGATTATTTCGTTTGGCAATGTATATACGTTTTTATCTTCTTCAAACCCAATTGTTATATAGCTTTCTTCAACAGCGTTTTCTGTTCGTTGGCGATATCTGTTTAGTGCCTTTTGTAGGGCAGTTTTATAATGTACAGGATCTAATTCAACATCGACCATTCCTCCGCCTAGGAAGGTTTCGACATAGTCGTATATTTCTTGATATGCAGTTACGTTACTCATAGTTCATCTCCAATAGTATTTATCGATAAATATACGTATGCCAAAGCTAAGTTTATATAGACCACATAAGTCAAATGATTATACGTTTTTAGATAATTCTATTTACGAAATGTTCACGGTCGGCGGTACAGATTTTATGATACATAAGTACATTGGGACAAAAAATCCTGATGCTGATGATGCTACTTCCGATCAACCACAATACGATGCAGTTAGTGAAACAAACATACAAGATTTATTGTTTCTTGAAAATAGAGATCGAAAGTATGATAAGGATGTGTACACATTACGTGGGCATTACAACGTACAGGATAATGATTTTGATTTAAGTCAATTTGGATTATTTTTAAGCAACGATACATTATTCTTGACTGTACATATTAATAGTAGTGTAAAAACAATTGGTCGTAAACTAATGCCAGGAGACGTAATAGAATTGCCGCATTTAATTGACGAATATGCAGCAAACGAATTAGATATTGCTTTAAAAAGATTTTATGTAATTGAAGACATTACTAGAGCAAGCGAAGGATTTAGCCAAACTTGGTATCCACATTTGTATAGAATAAAAGTAAAACAAATCTATGATGGACAAGAGTATAAGGATATCTTAGATTTACCAGCGGCAGAAGGTAGTGATAAAACTCTTAGAGATGTTCTAAGTACTTTTGAAATTGAAATGCAAATAAACAATGCTGTTGTTCAACAGGCAAATGATGATATTAAATATGCAGGATATAGTACTGAACAATTTTATACAGTACAAGTGGAAGATGACGGTAGCGTTAGTCTTGTTACTGTTGATACTAACGAAATTGATGTTTCAAATGGCATTGAAGCAGATAGACTATTTCAAACGCCACTTGCAAGCGGCTACTTAGGATATCTTGTTGGAGACGGCATACCACCTAATGGAGCACCTTTTGGAGTTGGATCTACATTTCCACTTGTATCAGTTGAAGGTGATTATTTTTTACGTACAGATTTATTGCCTAATAGATTATTTAGATATAGCGGCAGTTCGTGGTCAAAGGTTGAAGATAATGTACGAGCAGAACTTTCAAATACAGATACTAGAAATACCCAACTAGGAACATTTATTAACAACACTACAATAAACGAAATATCCGGTGAAGAAGTAGTTGAAAGACAAGCACTAAGTAAAGCTCTAAGAGCAAAGGCAGATAACTAATGCAATATTTTTATGACGGCCAAGTAAGACGATATGTAACACAAATAGTACGAGCATTTAGTAATTTTAGCTACAAAGACGGTGATGGAGATCTAAGACAGGTACCTGTAACTTATGGAGATCTTACAAGACAAGTTGCTAGTATTATGAAAGACAACAGTGAAAATAAGATACCTAGTGCTCCACGTATGGCTGTATATATTACTGGCTTAGAAATGGACAGAAGTCGAACAAGTGATAGTAGTTTTGTAAGTAAAGTTAATTTACGTGAAAAAAAGTTTGACGAAGCTACTAGTTCATATTTGCAAGAACAAGCTAAAGGTTATACTGTAGAACGATTGCATCCTAGTCCATTTACATTAAGCGTAAATGTAGATTTATGGAGCACCAGCACAGATCAAAAATTACAATTATTAGAACAAATATTAATGTTGTTTAATCCTAGTTTAGAATTTCAAACAAATGATAATTATGTTGACTGGACAAGTTTAACCACATTGTTTATGGAAAACATAGAATTTAGTTCAAGAACAGTGCCGGTTGGAACTGAAAGCGAAATTGATATTTGCACTATGGGCTTTACTACTCCAATTTATATTTCGCCTCCAACAAAAGTTAAAAAACTAGGTATTATTACAAAAATAATTACCGGTATTGTTAACAGCGATACAGGAGATTTAGAATTAGACGGCTTTACACCTGATCCTGATAGCGAAGCTGCATTAACACCAGAAGGGTTACTTCCTGGGCAATCAACAGGCAGCACTGGTTTAGGAACAACTTTAAACCCAGTCATTAACAGCTACAGAAATTATGGTGTAAACATAAACGACGAAATAGCATTGTTAGCAACTAATAAATTATTGCATCTACCTGATGTTCACTGGTTCGATGTTATAGAAGCAGAACTACCTTCTCAATACGAACCAGGTATAACTCAAATAGAGCTTAGAAGAAGTTATTTTACTACAAATGTAAGAGGTACAATAACCGTAAATAACAATAACACAACAGAACTGTTAATTAATTATGACGAAGATACTTTGCCTAGCAACACACTAATTGAAGGTCCAGCGAGAAATGCAGCACAGTATGGAACCATTGATTATATAATAAACCCAAGGACATTTAATCCTACTAGTGTTAAGGTGCCCGGTGTAAGAATTTTAGTTTTAGATGCTATTGGTAATGCTACTTCACGTAATGTTGTTATTAGCGGAACTACTAACAGAATTGATACATATGTAGATTATTATATCAATGAAATAACTAAACCTAGTAATGTTAATAGTGGCACAGCATTTCCAGGATCTCCAAATGTAGGAGATTTATTTTACAGAACTGATGAAGAAAAGTTATATTTTTATCAACAATCTTGGTGGCTTGCAGATAAAGTTACTAGTGCAGAAGTTACAGTTAACGGTGAAACTGTTGGTGCAACAATAGAAAACATAGGAGAACAAGTTTCTTTAATTTTAGCAAGTAACATATCTCCTGATGATAAAGTACAATATACTCTGCATTACAACGACGACGGTGCCGATGCTTGGAAAAATTCTGATAACACAGATTTCTTTGCTGATCAAAATGATATTGTAGAATGGACAGGATCAAAATGGACAATTGTGTATGATGCAAGTGAATACACTACACCTGTTTTTACAACCAATTTAACAACTGGAGTACAATACGTATATAGTGATAACATGTGGGTAGAAAGTATTGACGGTTACTATCCAAAAGGTACATGGAGTATCCTTTTATAATATAAGTATTTTTATGGATAAGATAATCTGTAGCGGTGCGTTGTTTTATAGCCTAACAACAGAAAGATTTTTACTGTTATATAGAACTAAGAAAAGCACTAACAATACTAATTGTTGGGGTTTAGTTGGCGGTAAAAACGAAGGCAGTGAAACTCCTTGGCAAGGACTACAAAGAGAAATAGAAGAAGAAATTGGATTCATTCCAGAAATTAAAAAAACAATTCCTTTAGAAAGTTTTATTAGCAGTGATAATAATTTTAGCTTCCATACGTATCTATGCTTAATCAATGAAGAATTTATACCAAGGCTAAACAAAGAACATAGTAGTTATGCTTGGTGTAGCTTTAGTCACTGGCCAAAACCTTTGCATACAGGTTTAGCAAATACATTACGCAGTAAAACTAACAAAAATAAATTAGAAACAGTTATACAAGTTGCACATTTGATTTCTTAAATTCTTTTTCAAGCCAATCAAAATCATTTATTCTACGCAAATCTTCAGGGGAATCGGCATACTTTTCACCGTAGTTTTTGCCGTGAATAGCCCCTGCAATTGCGTATTCTCCAAATGGCTTATCTGCACCTCGAGTACACCATGCTTCTAGTCTAAAATTCGTTTCGTCTTCTTTTTGCCTATGTATTGTTTTACTTGCTAACTTTACACATTCTCTAAAGCCACTACGCCATGCACTAAACGGATCTGTGTTAAAGGCAGTAGTATTACTCATTACTTCTATTCCTTTGAACTTGTTACTAATACTAGTAGTCATATCACTGCTATACACATCCATATTTTTTGTAAGACGTGTTGGTAATAGTTTTACACCACCATATCCGTAGACTAAGTTGTTAATTGGATTGTAACTACGCCAAACATGCACAGTGTTTTTACCATCAATATCATAATGCGCAATTTGATAATCAAAGTTAAAATTATCTATTATATTTGCATCGCCGTCTACTACCCAAAACATTTCAGTCTCTGCTGCTTTTGCAGCCATAATATGTGCTTGATGAATACCTTTAATACCGTGTACACGATGTATTACTCTATCAGGAAATTGTTCTACAAGTTTTTTAAAATTTTCATCTGCATTAGGTTCGTTATAACTTATAAACACTATATCATACAGAGACGGTGTTGTTGCTTGTATGTCGTGTTCTTTTTTATTTGCAAAAAATCTATATTCAAATTCTTTTCTGCTTATTCTTAAATTTTTACTAATTAAAGCTAGGCCATCATAGTACATATTATTTTTAAAAATGTGATGTATATTTCTATTAAAAGAATCGTGATGACTTATGTAAAAATCAAAGTTAAAATCATCTTTAATGTTTAAATCAGAATAAACCATCCAGAACATATCTTCTTCTATTTCGTTACAAGCATTCATATAATCTTTATAAGAATGTACTGCCCATTTTTTAAAACTTTTTGGATAACTTGCTACTATGTCTAGTTCATTTTTTGATACATAAAATCTGTGTTCTATTTCTTTTTTAGAAACTTTTTTATCACGGGGTAATAATACTATACCGTCTCTGTGTTTGCCATTTAGAAATACTTGTACAACATTCTTATTTTGATAAGATACATGATAATCAAAATTGAAATCTTCTGCAACTTCTACGTCACTTGGAATAGCCCAGAACATTTCTGTCTGACAATGTTCTAAAGCATTTTCATAATCGCTATAACTATCTACTTTAAATTTTTCATAAGGTACCGGATCGCTTGCAATGACTTTTATTTGTTTTTTGTTTGCATAAAATCTATAATCTAATTCTCTCTTGTTAAAATTATAATTCTTTGGAATCAAACAAACGCCATCCATCATATCACTACTACCGTTACCAAAGACGTGTATATTATCTATACTCCAGTAATCAGGCTTGTAGTTAAATTTAAATGTATCTCTAACAATTACATTATTAGGCACAGCCCAAAATAGATCTGTAGTAGATTTTTCTTGTGCTTCTAAAATGTCTTCAGGGGAGTTAATATAAAAATAATCAAATTTATCTTTGCTATTATATATGTCATAAAAACATGCAATATAATCTGATTTTACTGTTTTGTAATCGCCTTCTTTTGTTGGCACTAGTCTAACTGTGTCGTATGATCTAACTTTTTTACTATCTTTGTATACCTGAGGGAAAGCATGTATAGCAGGCTCTTGCCCTATTGCAGGTTTATAATACCAAGGAAAACTTTGTAATACTTCTACACTTGGATCAACTAGCCAAACGTATTCTTCACTGCCTTCCCATTCGTAAATTTCTTCATCACTGTGGACAACAGGAAATTGTGTTAGGATATGATTTTTTAAATAGTCTTGTCCATTATGTAGATGTTGACCAAATAATTCAAACTTATCAAATACGTTCATGATTATTCTCTAATGTAAATGCTTTAGTACCTATGTGCGCTAACATTTTGCTAGTATCGCAATCGACAAAAACTTTGTAGCCATTGTCTCTTGCTAATTTACAAAACCAAATATCTTCGCCTGCAAAATTATCTATATCTTCATTATATTGGTGATTAAACCAAGGCTTGGGCAATTGCTTGTATACATCAGTTTTTACAAGCATACAACCCATACCAACTGCATACACTTCATGAAGCCCTCTTGTTTTCCTAAGTCTGGTAGGCGGATTATCAAAGTCAACAAAGGCTACTGTATTGTAAGGTTTGTATCTAGTGCTATAGGTACACGCAGCAATGTCTTTATTATGAGACAACAACTTTTTAATTATAGTAGGAGGAATATGCATATCACTATCCATCCAAAGTATATAATCAGCACCCACGTCTAATGCTTCATTAACCAACGCATTCCTACTGTTTGCAATTACAGTTCCTAAGACAAAATGCAACGAAAAGTCAATATTCTGTTTTGTAAGATATGAGGTAAGGTTTGCTAGAGCACGAGCAAAAACAGTATGCACCGTGTCTCTAGCAGGAATGCAAAGAGCAAGTTTCATTTTACTTAAAGTGTCTGTGGTACTGATTCTGTAGCGAATTCTTTTTCTGCTGCTACTGTAGAATTGTTAATGTCACGAGCTGTTGCAGTACAAACTTTTACTGCTTCAGAAAAATCTTCTGCTGGTAATGCACTTGCACTTAGCATATGATCTGGTTGCACTTTACCAATAGTAATTAAGTCAGCGCCCATTAAGCGACCATAAATTTGTATCCAATGATAACGATCGTCATCATCTGGTATATCCATTGAAGCTATAGTTTCTTTTACTTGTGTTGTTAAATCTGCATCTAAAACAAGTTGATCAAGAACTGCAAGTTTTCTTGCTTTTGTATATTGTTGTGCCAAGTCTACGTTTAAGATTTCGTAAAGCGTTTTCATAGTTACTCCTATTATGTTGAAGGTGTGTAATATCCACCAAATGATTCACTAAGAAAAATCTGTCCTGATGATATTCCAATGAATGCTCCAAGCGTTGCACGTAATAATATAGGAGTCGTACTACTACCAAAGTAGTTGCGAACTTGACTCATTGTAATTGTACTGCCTGTTGCGGGTAACGCCATCTGTATTCCTTAGTTCAACTTATACTAACATAATATATATCATAGGTCAACTGTTTTTTAAGTCATTTACGATTTCAGTTAATTTTTCAATTTGCGTCTGCTGTTCTTTAATTGCTTCGATTAGCAGTGGAACAAGTTTGTCATACTTAACTGTTAGATATTGTGAATCAACTGGAGCAGGGCCAACAACTTCAGGTAATACTGCTTTAACTTCTTGAGCACTTACCCCTGTTTGTCTATTAGGATTATCATACCCTAAACTTCTAGCAACATTATTTTCAGTGTATAGATATCCGTTTAGTTTTTTAACTTTGTCAAGTGCATCTGGTATTGTACCTTCAAAATCTTTTAAACGTTCATCTGAATAGTATGCTGTAACTTCGCCTGTAGCAGTAAAGTTACCAGTGACTTGCATTTTAGCAGCACCGTTGTCACTTGTACTACCTACAAGAACGTTACCGCCAAATGGTGCTAATTTCAACAAACCATTGTCTTCAACTTCAATGCTCGGAACACCTGATACATCGTTAACACTAAAAATAGTGCCTGTAAGACTAGGTGTAATACTGAACAGTTGTCCAGCACTGCTTTCCCAACTTAGACTGTTGTCATCTAGTACGTTTTGTGTAATAGGATTGTTATCAAATCCTGTATACACAATACTAGGCAGACCTGCTGCATCTCGTTGTGGTGTAATTGTAATATTTTTATCACTGTTTGCCATTTGCGTTTCCTAATATCTACGTGTATTTATCTGTTTGTTATTTCTAAACACTATTCAGATTATTCTATTCCAAACCTTCCTCTTAGTGCTATAGTATTTTGCTTTACTTCTTCCAACGACACAGCTCTATTATAAATTATTAGATAATTTAAATTTGCAATATCAGTAGGGTATCCTGGAAATAAATTTATATTACTTGATCCTGTTTGTTTTGGAAAAGAAACTGTACTAGACGCAACTAAATTACCGTTTACAAAAGATTGCGCAGATGAACCGTTTTTTATTACTCCTACTAAAAACCAAGTGTTTAATGGAAAGTCTCCTCCTGAATTTGTAGGTCCAAAATCTGCACCAGTATTACTTGGATTATATCTCCAGTGTAATCTTCTGTTGCTAGGAAATCTCCATACACCTGGACTTCTGTCTCCGCTGGATCCAGTGTGTTCAAAAATTTTATTCCAAGATCCAGTCCAAGCTTCAGGATACGTTGCTGTACTGTTAAATCTTACTCGATAAAATATAGAATGAAAGTCTGTGTTTAATATATCTCCGACTGTTGCGGCTGGACAACTCCACGTCGCTCCGGATCTTATTCCATTTGTTGAATCTATAAAACTTGCATTACCAGTAAAATTTCTTCCATTTCCACTTAGATCAAACCACGTATTTCCATTGCCTGGGTAGCTTTTTTGATTTGCTGAATCTAGGGATAACACTACTCCATTATTAACAATTTTTGGTCCATACCCTATTCCCATGTTATTTCTCCATAATCTAAAAACATATTCTCTTACACTCTGATGCACAGTTTGAATTTCTGCATCTAGATTCCAAACCTCGCTTTATCAAGTCTAAATGCATTTTTAATCTGTTCAGCTGTTAATGCTGTTTTGTATATGTTGCATTTAGCAAGTTTTCCGTTGTACTGATAGCCGCCGGCGCCGCCGTATTGTCCTATCCAAACTTGATTGTTATTGGTTGGAATAGTTCCGCTAATATTTCTTGTTGCTGTTTCTACACCGTTTATATAAGTTCTTTTTGTTACTCCGTCGTATGTAGCAACTACGTGAAACCAGTCGCTGGTGTTTAAATAACTTGCTGTTGTTGTATATAAACTATCGTATGTTCCTAAATTAGTAAAGAAAGTTCTGTGAACAATATTTCCACCTTCTTGAAACAAACTGTATTGAGTGTTTACTTGACCTTTTTCAAACCAAAAACCATTTTGACTAAGAGCATTAGTTTTAACCCAGACTTCGATAGTATAGTTTTGGTTATTTAATTGTTCGTTTGCACCAGCCATTACCCAATAATCTGTAGCAGCAGTAAAGGACCAACACCCGCCACCGTCAGTATCTTCTAAAGGCCTATCGTTATTAGAACTTGCACCAAAGTAATTTCCAGTAACCATGTCAAACATACGATTATGGTTAGGGTAAACACGATAGGAATACGAGCCGCCTCTGCCGCCAACGGTTTCTTTATCAAAATCATTAGATCCTGCACTGGTCCCGAGTGTAAATCTTGGATTTTTATAATAAAGTGTACCGCTGCTGGCTAGATAGCTACTACTACATGCACCCGGATATAACAAAGGACGTGCAAAGGCAATACTGTTATTATTGCCTCCAAAACTTACAGTTTGCCATTTTCCCTTTATACTATTAGTAGCAACACTACCGCCAACTGTTCTTTCTATATTTGCTAGAAAATTTACAGTGGGAAAATTATTAGCGTCAGTTGTTACAAAATAATCAAATGCAAATGTCCAATTTCCAGTTCCTATGTTGATGTCCCAACCTTTGTAGTGACATCCTGTTGCGCCTAAAGTATATCCATAAACGATATCTGTACCTGTAACTTCATACCCGCCTATAGTTGTACCAATTGGAACACGAAAAAAATTGCCAGTACCGTCAACTGCCATGTTACCACTAGTTTGTGTAGTGCCAGGTACTCCCCAGTCTGGACACAAATATAAATTTCTACTCTGACATTTGTCGTTGGCAGCATCGACACTCATTACAAGATTTCCTGAACCACCTGGCAACTTTCTTCCCATATTAGTAGACATTAAATTCCGTACCTTCCTTTAAGTGATTGAGATATTTTTTTAATTTCAGTATCGGATAACAATCTATTGTACATTGCTAGATACGCTATATCTCCGGCAGACCATTCGCTGTTGCCCGGATCGTAATGCATTAAACCAAACCCATTAGGACCTTGCGATCCTCCTGTGCTGTTACTAACTACTTTGTTTCCGTTGACCCAAAAACTGTATTGGTCTGAAGATATGTTTCCTGTTGCAGTGTATACTCTCCAATTGGTATCGGTACCGCCTGCCCCAGCACTACTAACCCAACCTGCTGCATAATTATTTTCTGTTGTATTACTGTAGTTTCCTAATAACCAATTGTTTGATTGTCCTGAAATAATTCTGCCTCTTATCGAGGTTCCGGGCGAATAACGAGTTATACCAATTATAGTATAGTTTGTACTTGAATAATTAAAATCCATTCTCATAGGCGGACTGGCTGCGCCGCCGGCGGTGCTGTCACCATTGTATCTTAAAAATTCAATTCCGTTTTCTTTTATATAAGACCAGTCATTCATTCTATCATTAACAGTAAAATAACCATTTCCGCTACCAGTTGTGCCAATTAAATTTTTTAATCCAGTTTTTGCATTTGTGGCTAATTGACTTATTGTAGGCTCAGTGCCGTCGCATTTATCAATACGAGGATAAGCAAATATTAATCCGCTGCTAGTATTAGTTGTATAATAATGATATGTTCTATGTAATGCACTAGTAGTAGTTGATTGCCATCTCACATCTTGGGTACCACAGTTTCCGTAACTTTTATCTGATATTTTAGTTAAAAATCTTCCATTCATATCGCCGCCTCGAGGAAACGATTCTCCTGGCCAATTGGTTTGATCTAATTCATACCATCCGCTATCTGGATGTCTACTACCTGTATATCCTTCATAAAAGCAATGTGCTACTACAAGATACCATTGATTTTGCGTTAAACTGGCTTGACTCGGATATGTGAAATACGGATTGCTTTGAACGGTATCATTATCGTTTCTTATTGGTGCAGGATTTAACCCCATATAAAAAGTACCGCCTGTTCCTGATGTATTACGTTTAACCCACACACTCCAACGATATGTATAACTTCTATCTATACTATACGAACTGCTATTCCATCCACCGTCTGCGCCACTAGTGCTATCTGGAGTAGTAAGCCAATAAGCATCGTATCTGCCTCCGATATTATCTGGACCTGTTGTACCATAGTTAATGGAACCTTCTATCGAAGGAGTCATGCCTCTTAATTGTTCATTTGAACTTCCGTTTGCACCATAACCCGTTGTTCCGCCGCTGCCACTGGTCCACGTCATCCAAGGATTTAATATATTTGATCTATTGTGTTTCCATGGGTTGCCGTCAACGCTACTAGCATCCCACAAATGAGTTAATCCGTTTGTTGGTATACTTAATCCTGTACTTGCTCCCATTAGTATCCAAACCTCGCTCTACTTAAATTATATAATTCTTTAATTTCACTAGCCGACAATGGTCGATTATAAATTAAAAAGCCAGAACCTTCTCCGTTCCAGTAATAAGTGTTACTTCCGCCGTATCTTCCTATAGTTCTATCGCTAACACTGCCATTGCTAATTAACGTACCGATTCCTGTTCTTGTTCCTACATTTACTCCGTCGATATAACTTGTCTTTACACCGTTGCCAAATGTCATCGCTACTTGGTGCCAATTTCCGTCATTTAATCCACTACCGTGATTATCAACATATCTAGTACCACTAGTATTGTATACACCTGTTCGTATTTGACCAGCAGTTGGAATCGATATTTCAAAATAACCACCTCCGTAAATAATATGGTAACCACCTGCTGGAGTTCCTAAATGCTTGTGCCATGCAATTGCAGTAAAACCCGATGCAGCAGTATATCCTATATTACTAGGCAAATTAAAATATTGAGAATTTGCAAATCTAAAACCTCTTCCTAGAGATGTATAAAAAGGAAATCCTACATTCATATATCCAATAGCGGAATTGATATTTTCTCTAATGTATTTTTGTGTATTTGATCTTCCAGGTTTTCCTACTAATACATATTCAGGACGTCCTACTCCTATATGAGAATCAGGTAAACCTAGTTCTTGTAATCTTTGTAATGTTCCGGCATTATTATCATTATTTTCAGCAGCATGGGATCCAACTATAAGAAAGATAGCATTAGGAAATACATTTTTTATAGTATCATAATCTTGTTGAAAGAATTCATGTTGTGTAGGCTGGCTGTCATATGTATCGTACACATGACCGCTTGCCCTTTCGCCGTTAAAATAACTACTGCTTATCCAATTATTAGTATCCTCGTCCCAAACAAACATTCCTAAATCTCTAGTATGGTCGTATGTTTTTGTACCTGATGTAGCTTGAATACCGGGCGTAACACCATCTCTACTTGTCCAAGGTGCTGCTTGACTGCTTTCAGGATAAGTTAATCCTACAGCAGTAAAATAATTTTTTCCTGCTACATAAGGATAATTATTTGGTGTAATACTGTAATTATTAATCGGATCACTAAATGGATTTACACCGGTACTGCTAGTCCCGATAGGATGAGTACTCAACAAACTACCAGGATCTAGCATAAAAACCAATCCATCAAAATTAAGTTTTCCTCCTGTATAAGCTCCCATTATATTCCGTACCTTCCTCTTAACCCTTGAAAATTCTTTTTCATTTCGTTTGCGGTAAGTGCAGTTTCATAAACTCTAGCCATTGCAATCATGCCTTGAAAACGTTCGCCGTCGCCTGCACTATGAGCACCTATGCGTAAAAAATCCCAATCAGTTGGATCTGCAAAACTACCGCTGACAAATTGAGTTACGCCATTAACGCAATATGTAATGCCAGAATTTGTTCTACTAGCTGCCACATACACCCACTGATTACTCGGTACTGTTAAAGTACTAGCAGTTGCAGGCCACCACATTAAGTAATTACTTGGATTAATATATAATGCATCATCTCCAGCTGTGTTATGCTGTATTATAGATCTGTATCCGTTGTTTGCTTTTGTGTCGTATATTAATGCTTCAACACTAACACTGTTGATAGTCTTAGCAGTAAAATTTTGTGTATCCATATACGAATCTGTGCCATTAAATGACCAGGCCTTTGTAGTAGCGTTATACGTACAATAGTTTTTGTTTACATGATGGTTATTAGCAAGATCAACCGGACATGGCGACCTTCCTTCTTGTACTTTTAGATTTGTATAGTATCTTGCTCCAGCATATGTATCACCAGCATATCCGACATACCAATTGAAAGTTCCTGTTGAATTTGTTCTAGTTTCTAAAACAGCATATCTATGTTCCCATTTAACACCGCCTTTTTCAGACACAGCATTTACACCATTGTATAATCCTGTACCAAGAGATATGTTTCCGCTACCGTCATACGCACGGCTGTGAAACATTCTGCCTGCGCCTGTATAATTTTCACTTTCTGCATACCAGCCACTCAATACAATAGGAACACCGGTAGTAGGTATAGTTGGATTACATTGATATTCTGTTTGAGGAATACCCATAGTTTGTCTTAAAACATAATCACTATCTCCAGGATTATCAAATTGTACAATATCATTTTGAGCGTTACTGCCGCTTTCTTCAGCAATTTTTACACCTCCAACAAAACTACCATTTGTTAACAGGTTGGCACCACGATTCGTCCAGTTTTGTTGACTAGCACCGTCAATAGAAAATATTAAATTTCTATTAACCATACCGCTGTTGTGTAGTGTTGCCATTAAATAAATCTCTCCACTTCTACAATATTAAAGTGAGGCAAACTTTTTGTCATGGCTTCCCAATTGTCAAAATATTCTTTGTTCATATCTTGTTCGATCACAGGAGTTTCTTCGTTCCAAATAATGTTACCTTCGAGTGTCTGTATAGTTTTTGTCCACACTAATTCTTCTCTACGGAATATTAATTTACTAGGTTTAGGTGTTACGTTTAACATACATAAATTCCTCCGTATTGATGATTATCACCGCCACTACTGTTCCAATATGGTCTGTCTTGATATCCACCACCTGCAAACCAGTTTCCACTCCAACAACTACCATACCAAAAAGGATTGTTATTGTAATATGTAGCACAGTTGCCGCTGTTGTCATCAATGTCATTATCAAATGTTGTTAAGCCTCTATCTCCAAACGCATGATAACTGTACATACCCGGCTGTCCACCGCCTGTATCATCATTTATAAACGAAGCATTTTGAAAAGCATAAGTATCTACATTTGATTTGTCTTGGAAGTTAAAATCACTAAACTGCCATCTAGCACGTTTAGTATGTGACCCAGTTTGACTTAATCTTATTCCGTTTGTACTTGAAACATACTGGCATACTGTTACGTTGTTAGTATTTTCACGTTTTCCAAGATAACGCCAAAAGTCTAATCCAACCCAAACATTATAATTGCTTAATGCACCCAAGGTGCTAAAATTAGTAACTGTTGTATTTGTTCCTTGATTAGATCCGCCTGTACGAATGTTTACTTTTTTTACAGTATCGTCCCAACGCAAATTGTTCATGCCACCTGTACTACCTCTATTTGCTAGTACAAGTGCCCAGTTTCTGTTAGCGTCAAAGTCGCACTCGATCCATGTGGTACAATGACCAGCGGGTGTTTTAATACTGTACCACCCACTGGTTGTTATGTTTTCAATATGAGTATACCCTGGCGGATTTGGCTGGCTTATTACATTATAACCTGCACAAAACTGTCTGCCGTATGTGGTTGCCATATGCTATTACTCCTCATACTCCGTATCCCATCTATCAACATCTTTACGCTCACCGTACACAGTGTAGAAGCAGTTGATTGGACCATCGCTACCAACAATTACACAGTTATCACGAATATCTTCAACCCAAATATCCTGCTTGCCGCCTATTGCTGTTAAGTTAACAGTAATAGTATCTTCGTGTACAAGACCAGTC
>Ga0233438_10000620_pt1 | contig 43654 bp, 37 predicted proteins | sample SI_123_September_FD_182720 | JGI IMG/M metagenome (GOLD analysis project Ga0233438, IMG submission 182720) | Seawater microbial communities from Saanich Inlet, British Columbia, Canada - SI_123_September2016_10_MG | ecosystem: Environmental > Aquatic > Marine > Inlet | place: Canada: British...
GTCCGGCTGTAGTTTGTATTTTAGGAACAGGATCAAACTGTACCTATTTTGATGGAGTACAAGTTGACCAAAGAGTCTGCTCACTTGGATATTCAATAATGGATGATGCTTCTGGTAATTATTATGGAAGACAACTCCTAAGAGATTATTATTTTAATGTAATGCCTCATGATTTGAAGTTAGTCTTCGAAACACGTTATAATGTCAATGAAGATGCAATCAAAAAAGCACTTTACAAAAAACCAAATCCGAATGCCTATTTAGCAACTTTTGCTGAATTTTTGATCCTCAATAAAGAGTCAGACTATATCCAAAACGTCATAAAAAAAGGGCTTCGTGTTTTTGTAGAAACTATGATTTTGCAATACAAAGAGGAAATTAAAACAGTGCCTGTACATTTTGCAGGTTCCATTGCTTATTTTACACAAGAAGAAATCAAAGCAGTAGCTCAAGAATACGGATTTACAGTTGGAAATTTTGAACGACGCCCTATTGAAGGCTTGGTTCAATACCATGCCGAAATAGCAAGAAGTTCTTAAAGAATTACTTCACAGCAATCATACTAATTTCTACATTCACAAATTTTGGTAAATTTGCTACTTCTACTGTTTCTCTGGCAGGAGCAGTAGCCTCATCAAAATACTGCGCATAAACAGAATTAATAGCGCTAAATGTATGCATATCAGATATAAAAATGGACGTTTTAATGACATTTTCAAAAGTCATATTTGCGGCTTCCAAAACGGCCTTTAGGTTTTTCATAACCTGAGTGGTTTCCATTTCAATAGAATCTATTACCAATTCTCCTGATTCTGGATGTAATGCAATCTGACCAGAAGTATATAAAGTATTTCCCACTAAAACGGCTTGGTTGTAAGGCCCAATCGGTTGAGGTGCTTTATTCGTAGTTATAATAGTTTTCATATTTTTTTTATTTTTAATGGTTACAAATTGCATCCATTTCATCTTTTCTTTAAGTATTCTGTTCCAAACATAAATATTTTATGATTTTTACAATCGCCTATCAGGTTGTTTTCGCTTTTCGTATTTGATGTCTTTCAAAATACTCGATCTAATTCCAATAAAGAAATTCCAGGAAGATCTGTTGCTAAAAGGAATCCATGAAAAATTCATTCGCCAGCTTTCTAAGTCACGTTCAAAACGCAATTGAGTATATGTAAATCCTTTATCCTTTAAATCATACCCAGAAGAAGCTCCTACGCTCCAACGTGGGGACAGTTCTATGTCACCAGAGAACATTAATGAATGTGATGAAATCTCATTTTGGCGCCTTGTATTATTGTAGTTAACAGCATAAGCAAGTCTCAAACTCCAAGGAATTTTGTAGTTGTATAGGTCTGTTGCGGTTACTTCTTTAGAATCATTTCTATCATTTAGCTGCTGGTCTGAAAAATCTTGCGATTTTCCAAATAAATCATCGGCACGCCCACCACTTCTAATAGATTGATCTCTAGCTGCAGTATCATTTTGATCGTTGCTTTCAAAAGAATCACTAGTTAAGCTATAACTCACAGTCATATTTGCATTGGACAAACGAAACAAACTACCACCGTTATCTATATTGAAAGTATTGATTTTTGTGTTGTTATTATCCAAAGCATAAGGATCTAAAGTAGCTGCAAAATTAACACTCATTTTATTATCTAACAGTTGTGTTCCACCCGACACTCTAACAGGACTCCAGTTCAAGGAGTCTCCAGCAACGTTGTAGTTTGTAGAGAAATTTAGTGAATTTAATAAAAATATTTTTTTTGCTTCAGTAGCGGTACTGTCTTTATCGCGAACTTTTGCTTCCAGATTGTTGTTAAGCGATAGTCCAATTGAACTAGAGAAAATTTTACCAGGAGATCCAAACAAAGACTGTTCAAATCGCGTGTACTCAACCTCATCAGTCGTGACACCATCTGCGCTAATGACTTCGTACGTTTCATAATACTTGTCAAAAGCAGGATTGATATTATAGCTAATCGATGGTCTCATGACATGCCTTATAGCTTGTATTTTTTTATCTTCTCCAAAATCAAACATCCCATAAACCGTAGTTCCTACACTTGTACTAAAATTATATGTCCTAAAAGAATCAAAACCCTTCAGAGGAGTAGTAACTACCGACTCAGTTTCTGTATCGTAAGATTTATTAATGGTATTAAAAGTCCAGTTTTCTTTGTAATTAGCACTAGTAGTCATGCTAAAATGTTTAAAAACCTTAAAGTTTGTACTTAGAGGAATGGAATGTTGAAACCCAGTTTTCGCCTCATCAAACATGGCTCCAGTTAAAAACAGGCTGTCTGTTGTTTGAACACGGTTTTCTCCACGTACACTGTATTGAAGATTAATATTATCAATCGCTCCTTTTTTACTACCAGTTTTGGGTGCAAAGGGGTAAATTCTATCGACACTTCCTTGAAATGTTGGCAAAGTCATGTTGATGACTTCTGTGTTTGTGTTTTGTGAGTGTGTTGCTGATAAACTCACATTTACTTGTGGCTCCCCTTGAAATGTTTTGGAATACGAAACAGAAGATGATAAAGTGTTATTTAAAAAATTTGAAGAATTGAGCTGATTCACAGATTCCTGAAAATACGTGCTAGAACCTAAATTTACCGAAGCTGAAAACCGAGAACTTGGACTTGACTTCGAATCTTGACTTTGATTCCAACGTAAATTATAAATAGTATTTTTTGAATACTCAGGAAAACCACGCTCACTATTTATAAGATTTTCATACCTAAAACTTAATGAACCTCTGAACTTATAACGCACGGCATAATTACTTTCCAGACGAACTCCATAACTTCCATTGGTATAGTAATCTCCAAGCGCTGCAAGGTCAAAATAATCACTGATCGCAAAATAATACCCTCCATTTTGAAGAAAATATCCACGACCTCTTTGTTCGCCAAAAGAAGGGAAAAGCACACCAGATGTTCGCGTTTGTGAGAGTGGAAAAAAACCAAACGGCAAGCCAATAGGAGTAGGGACGTCAGCAATAAACATATTGGTAAGCCCAGTAACCACTTTTTTACCAGGAACAATTTTTGCTTTTCTCAACAGAAAATAATACTCTGGATTTTCTGTGTTTTCTGAAGTAGTGAATTTAGCTCGTTTTACAAAATATACAGAATCGTTTTCTTTTTTGGTGAGATCAGAAATAATACGACCGCCTTGTTGTTCTGTTTTTGAATTCCATATCAATGCTTTTTTTGTTTTTAAATTAAAAGCTATAGAATCGGGTTCCACAACATCATTTCCTTGTTTGAATACAGGATGTTGAGAGTAATTTCCCATAGAATCTTTCAACCGACCAGCATAAACAATATCTTTTCCATAATCGATTATAATGATTCCAGCTTTGATATCCATGTCTTTATATTGGATTTCAGCTTCGTTATAAAGATATATTTGTTCTGTTTTTTGATTTACAGATGTATAGTCTTTCGCCTTGTAGGTAACAATAGCTTCCAATAATTTTTTAGGTTTTGAAAGACTGTCATTAACAATAGAATCTGTTTCGATGCGTTTAACTTCCTTTACAGGAATCGAATCATTTTCAATTTCCAACTCCTGTAGAACAGTGGTATCTATCGATGGTTTTGGGGTCGGAATATCCTGAGCCATGCCTTCAGTGTTAGTAAACACTGTAAAACTTAAAATAAAAACTAGTTGAAAGAATCTTGTTTTCAATGCTTTTAGGGGTATTTTTGTATTTAGTGGCTCGATTTTTGAAAAACCAAAGTTACGGATATTTTTTTTTGATTTTTATATTTTAACCATTCGATTCAAAGGCAAATTAATCAACATGCAAAAGCAAATAAAATTCTTCTTAGTCTTTCTTATTTTTTTCGGAATACCCAAAGCCTATGCTCAAAATAATAGCAAACCATTTATTGTTGTTTTAGATGCTGGTCATGGGGGTAAAGACCCTGGTAGACCTACTAATTTTGGATATAAAGAAAAGGATATTGCGTTAAGTATTGTATTAAAAATAGGAAAAAATTTAAAAAAACATAAAAATATAAAAGTCATATACACACGCGAAACAGATGTTTTTATTGAATTAAGACAACGTGCAAAGATCGCTAATAAAGCCGATGCCGATTTGTTTGTGTCCGTACATTGTAATGCACACAGCTCGCAAGCTTATGGCACCGAAACCTATGTTTTAGGACTGGGTAGAAATGCGTCTAACTTTAGTGTCGCAAAACAAGAAAATGAAGTTATTTTTTATGAAGATGACTACGAAACCAACTATGAAGGTTTTGATCCGAATTCTCCCGAAACCTTGATTGGCTTGACTCTGATGCAAGAAGATTATCTAGATCAAAGTATACTTTTGGCTCGGAACATACAAGATAATTTCACAAATAGATTGAAACGTAAAAACAGAGGTGTTAAACAAGCTGTTTTTTGGGTATTACACAACACTTACATGCCAAGTGTTCTAGTTGAAACAGGTTTTATAACCAACCGAAAAGAAGGAGATTATCTAAATTCAGAAATAGGTAAAAATAATATTTCAAAAAGTATATCGGATGCTATTTTAGATTATAAATCTAATTTGAATACTGAAGTGTTTATTGATCAAACGGTTCAAACCCCATCAGATACAGTACAAGTCGATCAAACTCCTCGTGATTCTGGTACAATAGACACATCGATCGTATATAAAATTCAAATAGCTGCAGGTTCTAATAAATTAGCTCCTAAATCTTATAATTTTAAGGGATTAAATGATATTTCAAGAACAAAGTCAAAATCTGTCTACCGTTATTTTTACGGAAATACCACAAGTTACAATACGGCTATTGGAATGAAAAAAGAAGCACTTGCCAAAGGCTATAAAAATGCTTTCATTGTAGCTTATAAAAACGGAAAAAAGATAGCCATAAATGCTGCTTTAAAATCTACAGAATAATACACCCTATTATTTCAATATTATTATTAAATTTGTAAGAAGAAAAAACCATCGTATTGAAATTAACTAAAGAAATAAAAACGGCTATTTTAGTCATCTCGGGAATCTTACTCTTTATCTTTATTTTTTATTATTTAAAAGGAGAAAATATTCTTGACGATTCTAAAAAAATAACGGCTGTTTATGACAACGTCGAAGGATTGGCAACCTCTGCAGCGGTTACTATTAATGGTCACAAAATTGGAAAAGTTCAATCTATAGAATTTACAGACGATCGTTCGGGAAAATTAAATGTCAATATGCTTATTGATAGTGACTTTGAATTTTCAAAAAACAGTACAGCTCAATTATATGAAGCAGGTCTAATTGGTGGTAAAGCCATCGCAATTATCCCTGCATTTGATGGAGCTCCTTCAGTCAAATCAGGTGACTTTTTAAGCTCTGATGTAAAACCAGGACTTACCGACTTGGTTAATCAAAGATTGACACCCCTGCAAGAAAAAATGGAAACCATGATGGTGAGTGCAGACACTTTGTTGGGTAACCTTAACACCCTTTTTGATACGCAAACTAAAGAGAATATCAAGTCAAGTATCGCCGAATTAAGTACAACAATCGCATCCTTCAAATCCACTTCTGAATCCTTAAATAATTTAGTGGTTGACAATACCTCCGATATCGGGGAAACAATCACAAATTTTAATAAGATTTCAGAAGATTTAACAACGCTTAGTAATTCATTAGCCGCCGCAGATTTAGATACTATTATGGTTGATTTAAAATCTACGATTTCTAGTTTTGATCAATTATTAACCAATATAGAAAATGGAGAAGGTTCTGTTGGAAAACTCATGAAAGATGATGCAGTTTATAACAACCTAGAAGGCGCTACCAAACAACTGGAACAACTTTTGGAAGATATGAAGTTAAACCCTAAACGTTATGTCCATTTTTCGTTATTTGGAAAAAAAGCCAAACAATATGATTCTGAAGGCAACCAAATAAAGAACAATAAATAACAACGATTAATCAAATGATGTTTTTGCCAAATATAATTTTTGCAATTATCCTTTTTTTAGGCATTGGTTTTTTTGCGCGAAACATAAGTAAACTTAAACGCAATATTTACTTAGGAAAAGATGTAGATGTTAGTGGTGATTCTAAAATTCGTTGGAAAAACATGGCCCGAATTGCTTTAGGTCAAAGTAAAATGGTGCGACGTCCCATAGCCGGAATTCTTCATATTATTGTCTATGTAGGTTTTGTAATTATAAACATTGAAGTCCTAGAAATCATTATTGATGGTTTGTTTGGTACACATCGTATTTTTTCTGAGATTGCAAGTCCTTATGGCATTCTGATAGGAACCTTCGAAATTCTTGCATTTCTGGTATTTGTTTCCGTTGTTGTGTTCTGGTTTCGCAGAAATGTTATTAAAATTCAACGTTTCATGAAATCCGAAATGAAAGGGTGGCCTAAGTTAGATGGAAACCTAATTCTCTACTTTGAAATGGTGTTGATGGGTTTGTTCATTATAATGAACGCTACTGATGTAGAATTTCAGTCCATGAATTCAGGGAACATAATTAGTCAATTTTTCGCTCCCTTTTTTGAAGGCTATAATGTCTATTTAATAGAACGTACAGCTTGGTGGTTGCACATTGTCGGAATCTTAATTTTCTTAAACTATCTTTATTACTCCAAACATTTACACATTTTGTTGGCGTTTCCAAACACCTATTTTGGCAGCGTAAAACCAAAAGGTCATTTTAATAATTTAGAAGCCGTTACTAACGAAGTCATGCTAATGATGGATCCAAATGTAGATCCTTTTGCAGCAACTACTGATGATGCTTCTGTTCCAGATAAATTTGGAGCAAGTGACGTACAAGACCTCAATAAAGTACAACTTTTAAATGCCTATACCTGTACAGAGTGTGGTCGCTGTACAAGCGAATGTCCTGCCAATCAAACAGGAAAAAAACTATCTCCCCGAAAAATCATGATGGACACTCGGGACCGTTTGGTAGAAGTAGGTATAAATATAGACGCTAATAATGGTGAATTTATTTCTGATGGCAAACAACTTTTAGGCGATTATATCACCAACGAAGAATTGTGGGCTTGTACAAGTTGTAATGCTTGTGTAGAAGCCTGCCCAATAAGTATCGATCCACTTTCAATTATTCTTGAAATGCGTCGCTATTTAGTTATGGAACAAAGTGCTGCTCCAATGGAGCTAAACAACATGATGTCTAATATTGAAAATAATGGTGCCCCTTGGCCTTACAACCAAATGGACCGACTAAACTGGAAAAACGATTAAAAATAGTAAATAAAATTTAAATGAAAAGAGAAGAAGCAGATAAGTTATTACATGAAAAAGTAGAAGCTGGTGAACTAATAAGCCCAGTACTTCCAGGAGGTGTAAAAAATTATTTAATTGATATTGATGGAACCATTACAGAAGATGTTCCCAACGAAGAACCAGAGCGCATGGCAACCTGTTTGCCTTTTTTAGATGCTTTAAAGACCTGTAATAGTTGGTATGATGAAGGGCATATGATTTGCTTTTTCACATCTCGAACAGAGTCACATAGAGAAGTGACACAGAATTGGTTAAAACAACACGGTTTCAATTACCATAGCCTTTTAATGGGCAAGCCAAGAGGTGGAAACTACCATTGGATCGATAATCATTTAGTAAAAGCAACACGTTATAACGGTAAATTTACCGATTTAGTAGAAAAAGAAGTGACAATCGAAGTTTTTGACGATGGTCAACATGACTAATAATTAGATAATGAGCGATGTATTAAAAGTTCCTACAATGGCCGAATTTACGGCTCAAGGCAAACAACCTGAAGTTTTGTTTTGGGTTGGCTGTGCTGGTAGTTTTGACGACCGTGCCAAAAAAATAACCAAAGCTTTTGTGAAATTATTACACAAAGCTGAAGTTGAGTTTGCGGTATTAGGTACTGAAGAAAGCTGTACCGGTGACCCTGCTAAACGTACCGGAAACGAGTTTTTATTTCAAATGCAAGCCGTTACCAATATTGAGGTTTTGAATGCTTATGAAGTTAAAAAAATTGTAACTGCATGTCCTCATTGTTTCAATACACTTAAAAACGAATACCCTTCTTTGGGAGGGGATTATAAAGTGATGCATCACACACAATTCTTAAAGAGTTTGTTAGATGAAGGACGCCTCACAATTGAAGGCGGTAAATTTAAAGGCAAACGCATCACATTTCATGATCCCTGCTATTTAGGTCGGGCAAATGATGTATATGAAGCCCCTCGTGATTTGATTAAAAAGTTAGATGCCGAGTTGGTAGAAATGAAAAATTGCCGCAAGAAAGGACTTTGCTGTGGGGCTGGAGGTGCTCAAATGTTTAAAGATGCCGAACCAGGCGACAAAGAAATCAACATTGAACGAACAGAACAGGCTATGCAAGTCAAACCCGATGTCATTGCCGCTGGCTGTCCGTTTTGCAATACCATGATGACCGATGGTGTTAAAAATAAAGCGGAAGGTCAGATTGAGGTCATGGATGTGGCTGAACTGATAGCAAACGCTAACGATTTATAAATCAAATACTATTTAAATAAATGCTCGTTAATTTTGATACTCTTCCCGAAACCGCTCGCATTTGGATTTACCAGTGCAACCGTTCTTTCTCAGATTCCGAATTAGAAGAAATTTCAAAAAAAATATCTGTATTTTTAGAAGGATGGGCAGCACATGGCGCTGATTTACAATCTGGGTTTGAAATCAAATATAAACGTTTTATTGTTATCGCTTTGGATCAGCAAATGAATGTCGCTACTGGGTGTTCTATTGATGCTTCTGTGAAGTTTATTCAGGATCTTGAAACTACGTATAAAGTAGATTTGATGGATAAAATGAATGTATCTTACAAGCAAGGCGATTTTGTGGCATACAAAACCTTAACAGATTTCAAAAAAATGGCGAAAGACAAAGCCGTTTCAAAAAACACAATTGTATTTAATAACCTCGTAAATTCAAAGGCTGAATACTTAGAGTTTTGGGAAGTCCCAGCATCCGAAAGTTGGCACAGTCGTTTTGTATAAGAGTTAACTTATTCGTCTTCCCAAAAAAATGGTAACTCATTTGGGTTTTGAGAATGTGACATTTCTAATTTTAATAATCTTTTTTTAACGGTTAACCAACCTGCATAACCCACTAACTTATTGTTTGAACCAATAATTCTGTGGCATGGAATCATGAGCGCAATGGCATTGGCTCCATTAGCAGCAGCAACCGCCCTTACGGCTTTTTTATTTCCGATTAGTTTGGATAACTCTAAATACGATATTGTGGTACCATATGGAATGGTTTTTAAAGCCTTCCAAACACTCAGTTGAAATGGAGTTCCTACCATTTTAGTAGGTAGAGTAAACTTAGTTCGTGACCCTTTTAAGTAGGATTTGATTTGTAATTTTGCTATTCTTAAAACAGGTGTTTCTTTTTCAAAATACACGGCGTTTAAAACTGTTTGTATTCGTTTGTCAACTTGAGGTCGCATTTTTCGGTACCTATAATCTAATAAACATATTTTATTTTCAAAACTACCAACAATTACCTCTCCAATGGTAGTTTTGAGATATTGAATAAAAATGATGTTTTTTTGAATCATAATTCATTTAGTTTTTGTTTTTTCGTTTATTGAAGGTTTTAAACTAAAATGTTACGCTAATTATAAATCTTATTCATAAAACCCTACCCAACAAATTTCATATTAGAGACTTATTGGGTAATAGCAAAAGAATAAATTACTTTCAGTTTTGTTATGAAGAATCAGATTTGGGATCTAAGTATGGCCTAAATATAATTGAAATTTTTATACTGCTCTCTAAAATCTAACAACAATATTTAAATCCAATAATTTTACCCTTTGTTTTCCTCGGAATCCCACATTGATCTTGTCCCAAACAATTGGTTTGTTTAGAGCTTAGTAAGAAATTCTTATCGTCAAAATCAAGCCCAAATTTGCCAATTATTTGTGAGTTTCCAATTTCTTCTTGGTATTCAACTAAAATTGTTCCAAATTTTGAAATCTCAAGGATGTGGTTTCTTGTTCATTTTTTATTTTTAAATAATACAAATATATTTTTGTGATGTATGGATTAATTTAATATTTAAAACATAATAAATTAGAATTGCAACCCACTCATAGTATTCATATTAGACATTTAAGTTCATGAAAAATAAAACACAACTATTAAATTGCTCTTAAAAACATTCAGTGTTTCTATTAAAAATAGTAATTTGGTATTGGATTTAATGTTCTCTTTTTTTTAAACTATTTATGCGCCAATTTTTTACACTTTTTTGCTTTATTTTTTCACTGTCACTTTTTGCTCAAGAATCTGTTTCTCCCTTAGATACATTTGATGTAGAGCTGCAAAAAACATGGGTAGATAGTACTTACAATGCGCTCAGTTTGAAAGAAAAAATAGGACAATTGTACATGGTTCAAGTATTTTCTAATCAAGATCAAGCGACAAAAAAATCGATTCTAAACCAAATTACCGTCAATCATATTGGTGGTGTAATTTATTCTAACGGAGGGCCTGTTAGACAAGCCCAACTTAACAATGAACTACAAGCTGCGTCCAAAATTCCTTTGTTAGTAGGAATGGATGCCGAGTGGGGACTGAGTATGCGCTTGGATTCCACCTACGCTTTTCCATGGAACATGACTTTGGGAGCTGTGAAAGATTTAGACCTCATACGTCAAACAGGCGTTCAAATAGGAGAGCATTGCAAACGGATTGGTGTGCATTTTAACTTTGCCCCAGTTGTAGATATCAATACCAACCCCAAAAATCCGATCATAGGGAATCGTTCTTTTGGAGAAGATAAAAAACAAGTCGCTAAGCGTGCTTTGAAATTTATGGAAGGCATGCAAAGTGTGGGTGTGTTGGCAAATGCCAAACATTTTCCTGGGCATGGGGATACGAGTTCCGATTCGCACAAAACCCTTCCAACAATTGATTTTTCAGCTGAACGTATTGATTCTCTAGAATTATATCCCTACAAAAATCTCTTTTCAAAAGGATTATCTTCAGTCATGGTAGCGCATCTTAATGTGCCCAACTTAGATTCAAGACCCAACTATCCGTCTTCTTTATCCTATCCAATTGTTACCAAATTATTAAAAGAAAAATTAGGATTTAAAGGGTTGATTTTTACGGATGCCCTCAGTATGAAAGGCGTCTCTAATTTCAGTGATCCTGGCGAAATTGATTTACAAGCCTTTTTGGCTGGAAACGATGTGATGCTCATGTCAAATGACGTCACTCAAGGCATCGCTGCTCTGGAAGAAGCGGTTAGATCGGGAGTTATTTCCCAGGAACGACTGGCGCATTCTGTAAAGAAAATATTAAAGGCCAAATACAAAGTCGGACTGCATCAATTTAAACCTATTGATACCACTAATTTAGTAGCCGACTTGAACCGTCAAAAAGACGACCTGTTGTATGAAAGTTTAATGGAGAATGCCATCACCCTTGTTCAAAATCAGAAACATAGTTTACCACTTAAAAATTTAGAATTACACAAAATTGCCTATGTTAATATGGGCGATGCCGATCCGACTCCGTTTGTTAGTTCGCTTAATAAATATACCAAAGTAGATGTTGTAAACTCTAAAAATTTAGATGCACTGATAACGTCTTTAAAAAACTATAATACCGTGATTATCGGATTTCACAAGTCCAATGCAAACCCTTGGAAATCGTATCAGTTTACCGACAAGGAACTTGTGTGGCTCTATGAAATAGCACGGTCCAACAACGTGATTTTAACCCTGTTTGCAAAACCTTATGCATTGAATGCTTTTAAAACTTTTGTCAATTTTGAAAGTATTTTGATGGCATATCAAAACAGTCCAATTGCGCAGCAAAAAGCAGCTCAAATTATTTTTGGAGCCTTGCCAGCTAAAGGAATTTTACCTGTGAGTTGTGGCATCAACTTTAAAGCGGGAGATGGTCTTCAAACCACCCCCTTAAATCGTCTATCTTATGGTTTACCAGAATCAGTTGGGCTGGATGCAAGCCGCTTGCAAAAAATGGACTCCCTCGCTCACTTTGCCATCTCAGAAAAAATGACTCCTGGTATTCAATTGTTAGTGGCACGCAAAGGAAAAGTAATTTACGATAAATCATTTGGGTATCATACTTACAAAAAAGCCTCTAAAGTGAATTTTAATAACCTTTATGATGTGGCATCTTTGACCAAAATATTAGCCACGCTACCGTTACTTATGGAGCTTGTAGACTTAGGAGTGATTGGTCTCGATTCTACTTTAGGAGATTTGTTGCCTTTGTATAAAAACACCAATAAAGAAACCATTACAATTCAAGAAATGCTTTCTCATTTTGCACAACTAAAGCCATGGATTCCATTTTATGTATCTACTTTAGATTCGGTCACTCAAAAACCAAATCCCAAGTTTTATAGAACGAAATACACCAAAAAATTCCCAATAAAAGTGAAGGAACGTTTGTATTTACGAAAGGATTTTAGAGACAGTATTCAAAACCAAATCATTACTTCAGAATTACTAGAAGAAAAGGAGTACCGATACAGTGACTTGCCTTATTATATATTAAAACAAATCATTGAAAAACACTATGATTTACCACTCGATGCATTGGTACAACAGCATTTTTATAAACCTTTAGGAGCTAATTATACCACTTATAAACCATTAGAAAAATTCAATAAGTTTGAGATCATCCCAAGTGAAATTGACGACTATTTTCGCTATGATACGGTTCATGGCTATGTGCATGATATGGGTGCTGCGATGCAGGGAGGAGTCGGAGGACACGCGGGTCTCTTTGGTAATGCTAATGATGTAGCAAAGTTGATGCAAATGTATCTTCAGGAAGGTGTTTACGGGGGTAAACGATATTTTTCTACGGACACATTTAAAGAATTTAATACCTGTCATTATTGCGATCAAGAAAACCGTCGAGGAATCGGATTCGACAAACCACAATTAGAAGATGAAGGCCCCACTTGTGGCTGTTTGTCCATGACTAGTTTTGGACATTCAGGGTTTACGGGAACTTATGCGTGGGCAGATCCAGAAGAAGAAATAGTTTATGTATTTTTGGCCAATAGAACATATCCTGAATCCGACTCGAATCTACTTTCAAAAGAAAATATTAGAACGGAAATGCAACGTTTAATCTACGAATCAATTATAGAATAATATGAAAATAGGTATTGTATGTTATCCCACCTTTGGAGGAAGTGGTGTTTTGGCAACTGAACTAGGACTGGAGCTGTCACGCAAAGGGCATGAAGTCCATTTTATTACCTACAGTCAACCAGTTCGACTAGAATTATTGAGTTCTAATGTGCATTTTCATGAAGTCAATGTACCAGAGTACCCTCTATTTCACTACCAGCCGTATGAATTGGCGTTATCTAGCAAGTTGGTCGATATGGTGAAGGTTCATAAAATAGATGTTTTGCATGTACACTATGCTATACCGCATGCCTATGCAGCCTACATGGCAAAAAAAATGCTCCATGAAGAAGGAATTGATGTTCCAATCGTTACTACCTTACACGGCACCGATATCACCTTGGTAGGAAGCCACCCGTTTTATAAAACGGCGGTGACCTTTAGCATCAATAAATCAGATGCTGTGACCTCAGTTTCTCAAAATTTAAAAGAAGTTACTCAGCGTTTGTTTCATACCAAAAAAGAAATAAAAGTCATCCCAAATTTTATTGATATCGATAAATATAAAACCAATTATAAAGACTGTGACCGTGATCTTTTAGCACTTCCTACAGAGCGTGTTATAACTCATGTGAGTAATTTTAGACCTGTCAAACGCATTGCGGATGTAATTGAGATTTTCTATAAAATTCAAAAAGAACTTCCTGCAAAATTAATGATGGTGGGCGAGGGGCCCGAACGTAAGGAGGCCGAACAGCTTTGTGAAACTTACAAGATTGAAGATAAAGTAGTCTTTTTAGGGAACAGTAGCGAAGTGGATAAAATTTTATGTTTCAGTGATTTGTTTTTATTACCCTCTCAAACCGAAAGCTTTGGATTGGCAGCTTTAGAAGCAATGGCTTCTGGAGTTCCTGTTATTTCTAGTAATTCAGGCGGTATCCCAGAAGTAAATATTCAAGGCGTTTCTGGATTTTTAAGTCCGGTTGGTGCTATTGATGAAATGGCTCAAAACGCCATTAAGATTCTTAAAGATGACACGACTTTAAACACATTTAAAAAAGGGGCACAAGCCACATCAACAAAATTTGATATTCACAAAATAGTTCCTTTTTATGAAGCTATTTATGAAGAAGCGCTTCAAAACTGCATTTCAATTTAATTCGTCAAAAGATTCGACACTTAGTAGCGTTGGAATTTTTGTTTTTATAATAATACAATTACTTTTACATTCTAATGACTTAAGAATTAGTATATGGCAGGGAATGCATTTGGATCGATTTTTAAACTGACTACTTTTGGGGAATCTCATGGAACCGCTATTGGTGGTGTCATTGATGGATGCCCAGCAGGAATTACACTAGATTTTGATGCCATTCAGCACGAAATGGACCGTCGTAAACCTGGACAATCTAAGATTGTAACCCAACGAAAAGAGCCAGATACAGTTCAATTTTTATCAGGAATTTTTGAAGGAGTCACTACTGGAATACCCATAGGTTTTGTCATTCAAAATGCCAACCAAAAATCGAATGATTATTCCCATATAAAAGACGTCTATCGTCCAAGTCATGCCGATTTTACGTATACCGAAAAATACGGTCAACGTGATTACAGAGGTGGTGGACGTAGTTCGGCACGAGAAACAGCGTGTCGAGTGGTAGCCGGTGCTATTGCAAAACAATTTTTACAAACTATAGAAATAAACGCTTATACTTCATCAGTTGGCGACATTGCACTTAATAAATCGTACAAAGACTTAGATTTAGCTAACGCAGAAACGAATGATGTACGTTGTCCAGATACAGAAGTGGCTGAACAAATGATTTCAAGAATCAAAGCCATTCGAAAAGAAGGAGATACCATAGGAGGTGTGATTTCTTGTGTCATTAAAAATGTCCCTGTTGGATTAGGTGAACCTGTTTTTGATCGTTTACATGCACAGTTAGGAAAAGCCATGCTTTCCATCAATGCCGTGAAAGGCTTTCAATACGGAAGTGGATTTGAAGGTACGCAACTCAAAGGAAGTGAGCATAACGATGCGTTTAATGCCGATGGTTCTACCAAAACAAATTTATCGGGTGGCATTCAAGGAGGTATTAGTAACGGAATGGACATCTATTTTGATGTGGCTTTTAAACCGGTTGCCACAATTATGCAAGCTCAAGATACGATCGATAAGGATGGTAACGAAGTTGAAATGCACGGAAAAGGCCGTCACGACCCTTGTGTGGTACCGCGTGCAGTGCCCATTGTCGAAGCTATGGCTGCCTTGGTTATTGCCGACTTTATGCTGTTAAATCGGCTTAGTAAAGCTTAGAACTTAAATACAAACATATATGAAATCACTTGCGCTACATTGGAAAATATTAATAGGCATGCTCGCTGGTGTGACCTTTGGTTTTATAATGCTCGAAGTAGATGGCGCTGATTTTGTAGCCAGTTGGATCAAGCCACTGGGAACCATTTTTGTAAAACTCCTTAAATTAATTGCAGTACCGCTTATTTTAGCGTCGCTCATCAAAGGAATTTCGGATTTAAAAGACATTTCTAAATTTGCGTCTATAGGACTCAAAACCATTATAATTTATGTACTCACCACGGTGATTGCAATCAGTATCGGATTGATTTTAGTGAATACACTAAACCCTGGAGACGGCGTTTCTACTGAAACGATTGCAAAATTAACTGAAACCTATGCGGACAATAGCAGTGTGCAAGGAAAAATCGCGGAAGCCAGTCGCCAACAAGCCAGTCGTCCTTTGGATTTTCTTGTGGATATGGTACCGGATAATGCTTTCTCTGCTTTGAGTAATAATAAACTCATGCTTCAAGTGATTTTCTTAGCGATGTTTTTAGGGATTTCTCTCTTGTTAGTAGGTGAAAAAAGTGCCAAACCCCTCAAAGACTTTTTTGATTCCTTGAACGATGTGGTGCTTAAAATGGTGGATTTAATCATGCTATCAGCACCCTATGCTGTATTTGCATTGTTGGTAAATGTGGTGGTCTCTTCTGGAGATCCAGAGCTGTTATACGCGCTTCTGTTTTATTCGGGAGTTGTGGTTGGTGGCTTAGCATTAATGATTTGTTTTTACCTAGTGTTGGTCTCTGTAATCACCAAAAAAAATCCACTCTGGTTTTTGAAACAAATCAGTCCAGCACAGTTGCTGGCATTTTCTACCAGTAGTAGTGCAGCAACCCTTCCTGTAACTATGGAACGTGTGGAAGAACACTTGGGTGTGGACAAAGAAGTATCTAGTTTTGTGTTGCCTGTTGGTGCGACTATCAATATGGATGGGACGAGTTTATACCAAGCGGTAGCCGCCGTTTTTATTGCGCAAGCCCTAGACTTTGATTTAACATTTGCAGATCAATTAACTATAGTTCTTACGGCTCTTCTTGCCTCTATTGGTAGTGCCGCAGTGCCAGGAGCCGGTATGGTGATGTTGGTGATTGTACTCGAATCGGTTGGCTTTCCAGCGGATAAATTGGCCATTGGATTGGCGCTTATTTTTGCGGTTGACCGTCCTTTAGACATGTGCCGTACCATGGTGAATGTCACTGGCGATGCCACCGTTTCCATGATTGTTGCCAAATTTGAAGGCAAGCTTCATAAACCAAAATCTAAAGAATGGGATGACCATTTGGAGGAGGTGATCTAAGGGAATCTTAATTCTAATGAAATCTGCATTTAGCAATTTTGTTCCGCGAAGTCAGAGACTTTGCGGTGCGGGGTTTGTAAGTAGGCGAGAACAAGCAATTACTTATAGCCATTGTTGTAGTGCGTTACTTTTTACTTTTAATCATTTCGATATAGTGGGCTTTCTTATATTCTCTATCTAATTCCACCATAATCAAATCAATCAGTTCCTTGAGAACATCTATGTCGAATTCTTCGAATAATTTATTGTAGTGAGCTTGGTCGTTACCCAACCACGTTGCTCTTTCCAAAATATCCTTTAAGTCTCCTTTGTAATATTTTTTAATTACTGCACCTAACCAAGATTTCTCAACTTCGTCTTTGTCATCAGGATTGTTTTGAATAGCCCAATCTTTTACTAAATATTCAATTGCTTTTCGATAACCCATTCCTGCTAATTCATCAAGTCCATAACTTTCAGCCTCAAGACTTTGTAAATAGGTCTTAATGAAATTAGATTTTCCGTTTTCCTCTCCATTAAGACTTTTCAATTCTTCAATCGGTTTAGGCCAATCTGGTCCTTTTGGTAATCCGTTCAAAAATCTTATTAGTTTCGGTTTTCCTCCAACTACTTGAAATAACGCAACGAATAGTTTCCTGCATTCGTGATTGGCACATTGCCATACTGATATGTTCGATTCTGTTTCGTCTGTATCTTTTGTCCGCTGATTAAATCTTTCGGTTGGATTATTTGCTACGTGGCAATGAGGGCAAATATTAGGCGGATTTGCGTTATATGTAGTATTTCCTATTTGTAAATTCATATGGTTAATTTTCTAATGCACTACAACTAGTGTGTATATACACCTTTAGGTGTGTTTATTTCTTTTATATAGTTTCAGTTTATTTTATTATTAAAACACTATCTATCAATGTATTAATTGTCTGTAATTACATTCATAGAATTTTTTGTTTTTGCAAGAGATTTTTTGAGTTCATGCGTATAACTCTCTATGGTTTTGGAATTTTCATATTCTAATACTCCCTTAATTTATTAAAAACCAGCCATAGCTCCGCTACAAGAGTCCCATGCCTGAAATACAATGAATCCCTAGGATGCAGTAGTGAACAGCACCTCATGGCTTACTAAAAAATTGAATTGGTTAAAAATGAAGAATCAGATTTGGGGTCTAAGTCTGCATAAATGTACTAAAAATAATTTAATTGTGATCCAGTGGGGTAGTGTAAAAAAATATTGATCAGTTCATTAATCCAAAAACCGATCTTTCAAATCCACTGTCGGAATCCTACATTGGGCTGTTTTTCCAAACCAGCGGTAACGGTTGTTGGCGATGAACCGATACAAACCATCCCGAATAAAACGGGGGATGAGGTATCCAATGAGAAACACATAAAACCCACCACCTAAAATCTTGCACAGTTTTAGAACTGCGTTACTTCTGTCGTAGAATTGACCATCGGAATACACTATAATAGTATCTAAATTTTCACGATTTAACAGCTCTTTTGGAATAGTGTTTTGGGCATATTCACTTTGTAGAGACGCGAATTTTAAAACCTCTTTTTTGTCTTTTGAAATGAGGAAGTTCACCCCGCGATTGCAGAGGTTACACACGCCATCAAAAAAGATACTAGTTTGCATTATTTTTTAGAATTCACATACTCCAAGCGGTCAATATTAACCGTCGTTGTAAACAGTCCATAATTAACCACTGCTTTGTTTTTTTCGAGTTTATCCAAAGTCCCCACAGCGCGTCCATCTTCCAAACGTACCGAATCTCCAACCACAAGAACACGTTTTGGTTTTGGTGGAATTAAGGCTGCTTTTTCTTTTTGTTTCTTTTTCTCTTTGCGAATCACCGCTACTTTTTGGTCCACCTCTTTTTTGAGCTCCGTTTCTTTAACTTTTTGCGCCTTTTTTTGTTTCAGGGTAATTTTTTGACGTTTGGAATTTTCTATCTGAACCAATTTAAACAACTCACTCATCAATTCGCGTTTCCGATTGTTCTCAAAATAACGCTCCCCCAAATCACTGATTTTTTGCCCAAGATAGACCAAACGCTGGTTGCTGTCAAAAAGTTCTTGATAGCTTTGTAGTTTCTTCTTGGCCTTCGCATTGGTTGTTTCCAATTTGTCAGCTTCTAAACTCTTTTTAATCTCATTTTGTTTGAGTGCTCGCTCTGTTTTTTCCAGTTTAGAACGCTCTTTTTGCAGCTTTGCAATGGTTTTATCAAACCGTATTTTTCCACGTTCAATCTTCTTTTTAGACCGATTGATCAAACTAAAAGGAATGCCATTTTTCTGAGCTACCTCAAAAGTAAAGGAGCTACCGGCTTGTCCAATGACCAACTTATACAACGGGAGTAACGTCTTTTCATCAAACAACATATTTGCATTTTGAATGTGCGGCAATTCGTTGGCCAAAAGTTTCAAATTACTATAATGTGTGGTAATAATCCCAAAGGCTTCTCGCTCGTAGAACACTTCCAAAAACGTTTCGGCTAAAGCTCCACCCAGTTCTGGATCACTACCCGTTCCAAATTCATCAATTAAAAATAGGGTGTGTTTATTACACTTCTTTAAAAAATAGTTCATTTGTTTCAAGCGGTAACTATAGGTGCTTAGATGGTTTTCAATGGATTGGTTGTCGCCAATATCACTCAAAATGGAATCAAACAAACAGAGTTTTGAGCGTTCATGCACAGGAATCAACATCCCCGATTGTACCATTAATTGCAGCAAGCCTACTGTTTTTAGCGTGATGCTTTTTCCACCAGCATTTGGTCCTGAAATCACAATAATCCGACTGTCCGTCGTCATGGTAATCGTTTGTGGAAAGGTCGTAATGCCTTCGCTTTTATTCGCTACCAATAGTAAAGGATGGTAAGCGTCTACCAAGTCTATTTCTTGATGTTTGGTCACTTCTGGAAGGACAGCATCAATGACTTTGGCATACTTTGCTTTGGCATAGATGACATCTATTTTGGTCAGAAACTGCTGATAGGATTCTAACAACGGACTGTAGCCACTGATGAAACTGGTAAGCTCTAGTAAAATTCGCTTGATTTCTTCGGTTTCTTCAAACTCCAAGTTATTAAGATCGCGTTGGTGTTGTTGGGTTGTGTCTGGTTCTATATAGACAATGCTTCCCGTTTTACTAGCACCCAAAATGCTGCCTTTGACCTTACGGCGATGCATGGCTTTTACAGCCAATACTCGGCGGTTTTCCATCACCGTTTCACGAATATCATCCAAATATTCAGCACTGTTATACATGCTTAAAGCGGAGTTGAAACTCGTGTTTATTTTTGTGCGAACTGATTGAATCGATTTGCGCAAACCGTACAACGTATCAGAAGCATCGTTGCGAATCTCTCCAAACTTATCTACCACACTATGAATGGCTTCAGGAATGTCTTTATTGGCTTCGAGTTGTAAAGAAACTTTGTGTAATAGGGGATAGTACTCATGAAATTTTTTGAAGAACTTCAACAGTATATTTGTGGTTACACAGATGCTCGCTATTTTCCGAAACCCATCAATTTCTAGATAATTATTTTCAATTCGGATTAATTTTAATTCTTCGGTAATCGCATCAAACCCATGGTTAGGAATCCGATTTTCATTGTCAAAAGAAGATACAAATTCGTTTGTGAGTCGAAGTGCCTCAATCACATCCTCTCTTTTTGAAAATGGCAAGGTTGCAAGAACTTCTTTCTTACCCAAACTTGTGACATTATGAGTCGCTACTTGTTGAATTACGGATTCAAATTCTAAATCCTGTAATGTCTTCTTGGAAATTTTAATCATAGCATTCGTGCATAATTCGTCACAAATGTAGGAATTAATGTTTAAAATATATAGCTTAAATTTGTTCCTTAAGCCCTAAATATTAAACCACTTGATATGTTACAACTCAACGGAACCTGGCGTTCTCATTTAGAAGCTGAATTTAATAAACTCTATTTCGAGAAATTGGATGTTCTTGTACGTGCCGAATATGGTTTGCACCCGTGTTATCCACCCTTTGATCAAATTTTTAATGCGTTTGACAGTTGTGCGTTTGAAGCAGTCAAGGTTGTGATTATTGGTCAAGATCCTTACCATGGTGAAGGGCAAGCCAATGGATTGTGTTTTTCTGTCAACGAAGGCATGTCACATCCACCGTCTTTAAAAAATATTTTTAAGGAATTAGAATCCGATTTGAATCTTCCATATCCATCCAGCGGCGATTTAAGTTCTTGGGCAAACCAAGGAGTATTACTATTAAATGCCACTTTGAGTGTGCGTGCAAATCAGGCTGGAAGCCATCAAAAACAGGGTTGGGAAAAATTTACAAATGCTGTGATTAAAACACTTTCTAGTGAAAGATCGGATTTGGTTTTTTTGTTATGGGGGAGTTATGCCAAAAACAAACTGAGATTTATCGATACAGAAAAACATACAGTTTTACAAACCGGACATCCATCGCCTTTGAGTGCAAATCGTGGGTATTGGTTTGGAAATAAGCATTTTAGTAAAACAAATGAAGTACTGGAATCCTTAGGTAAATCGCCTGTACAGTGGGGTTAATCTTCTAAATTAGCAATCAATTGGTTGTAGGGTAGTTTTTTGGAAATGATGTCTAATTTTATCAATTGATTTTGTACCGCTCCTACTGTTGAAGGATCTATATTTTTTTGCGACCATTCAGTAAGGGCTAGCCAATTTTTTACATCTTCATTTTTTTGTTCGTAACGTTTGGAAATAATCCCATCAATTTCAGGGATATCTTTAAAACTGGCTGTAATGGAATTGATGACTTCCAAAACGGCTAGAAGGGTTTCTTTTTCATTGGCGATAAATTCATCGCGTACCGCAATCACAAAGCAAGGCCAAGGAGTAGGGCAATCGCCCAAACGTCTAAATGTTTGTTGATCCACCAGAGGCTTGGTTGTAAATTTCTCCCACATAAAATAATCAGCGTTCTCATTGGTAAGTGCTTCCACAGCTCCGTTCAAATCTTTCACAACTTCAAACTTTAAATCTTTTGCTGCATCCCAACCTTGTTCTAACGCATTCACATACGCCATCAAATGAGATCCAGACCCAAATCGACTGATGGCTGCGCGTTGACCTTTGAGATCACTCAGTTCTTTATAAGTGGATTTTTCTGCCACATGAATGCCCCAAATTAAAGGGGATTCTACAAAAACTTGTACAATTTTACAGGGACTACCCTCAGTAATGTCTTTTATAATGCCTTCTGTTAGAATGACAGCGATGTCAATTTCGTTTTCTCGAAGTGCTTTGGTCATTTGACCTGTGCCACCAAAGTAATCCTTCCAGCGAACATTGATGTTGTGGGGTTTAAAATGCCCTTGTTTTAAGGCTAAATACCAAGCGTAATTGAAGTGTTCGGGAACTCCGCCAATGCGTACATTTTTCATCTAAGAAATAAGTTTATTGAGCGTATAGATTATCAATTTTTCGATGGTGGCTTGCGGATTCTTGCTAAACGTTCCTAAAGCTCTATTGGCTAAAATAGCGTTCATTGAACAGGCTTCATGTCCTAATAATTTTGACAGGCCATAAATAGCAGAAGTTTCCATTTCAAAATTGGTAACTCTTAAGCCGTTGTACTTAAAGCTATCCATCTTATGATTCAGACTGTCATCTTGTAATTCTAAGCGCAATACACGCCCCTGAGGCCCGTAGAACCCACCACAAGTGGCTGTCAGCCCATTAATGGTTTGTTCACTTTTCAATTTAGCTTCTAAATGAGTCGAATTTTGAATGATAACTGGATAGGGTTTTTGTGGACTCCATTGTGTATGTGCCACAAAAGCAGCTTCGATATCGGTATGTTTGATGGCATCAATTTTATAGGACTGTAACATTCCATTAATATCCATTCCATAAGCACTTAGCACAAAGCTGTCAATATCAATATCAGGTTGTAATGCACCCGAAGTTCCGATGCGCACAATTGATAAACTTGTTTTAGTCGTTTTGATTTCACGAGTTTCAAAATCGATGTTAACCAAGGCATCTAGTTCATTCAAAACAATATCAATATTGTCTGGTCCAATCCCTGTAGAAATTACAGAAAGGCGTTTTCCTTTATAGATTCCTGTTTGGGTTTTGAATTCACGACTTTGAACCTCAAAATCAATCGAATCAAAATGCTTTGTAACCTCCCCAACACGTTCTTGATCGCCTACAAAAATAATGGTATTTGCAATGTCCGAAGGTTTCAAATGAAGATGGTAAATACTACCATCAGGGTTGAGTATGAGTTCAGAGTTTTTTATAGACATTTAATTATTTTATAGTTAACCTCCAACACGTTTGACTTGGAATCCTAAATCTTTTAAAAATCCCATAATTTTGTCTCTGTAATCTCCTTGAATGATGATGGTATCGTTTTTAAAACTACCGCCTACGCTAAATTTCTTTTTGAGATCTTTGGCAAGAATTTTAAAATCTTTGTCAGCTCCCGTGTAGCCTTCAATAATTGTGATGGGTTTTCCTTTTCGTTTTTCGTATTTACAGATAATAGGCGCGTCTTGCATCCATAGAGATGTTTCGGAAACTTCAGAAAGATCTTCAGGACTTTCGGTATGCTCTGGAAATAGGTTTTTAAGTTGATCTTTTAAGTCCATTATTTTTTGGCTAATCCCAGTTCTCTTATTCGTTGATCCAAATATTCACCAGCAGTGATGTCTTCAAATTGTTTTGGATGTTCAGCATCAATACAATTCTCTAAGACATCTAATTTCATAGCACTGATAGGGTGTAAGAAAAAAGGAATCGAATAGCGAGAGGTCCCCCACATTTCACGTGGTGGATTGACCACACGGTGTATGGTTGATTTTAATTTATTATTGGTATGACGCGATAACATATCGCCCACATTTATCATTAATTCATCTGGGTTGGCAATGGCATCAATCCAATCGCCATCAAGGTTTTGAACCTGCAGTCCTTTTCCTTGAGCGCCCATTAATAAAGTAATGAGATTGATATCGCCATGCGCTGCAGCACGCTCAGCATTTTTTGGTTCTTCCTTAATTGGTGGGTAATGAATAGGACGTAAAATACTATTTCCATTATGTATAAACTTGTCAAAATAAAATTCATCCAAACCTAAATGAAGGGACAATGCTCTTAAAACATAGGTGGCTGTTTTTTCTAACATTTTATAGGTTTCTTTTCCGACCTTATTAAATTTAGCGAGTTCACGAACTTCTACGTTTTCATGGTATTCAGCTTCGAGTTCTGGATTGTCTTGTACATACTGTCCAAAATGCCAAAACTCTTTTAGATCTCCTTCTTTTCTTCCTTTTGCACTTTCTTTTCCAAAGGATACATATCCACGTTGTCCTCCAATTTCTGGAACTTCATAGCTTTGTTTTTGAGCTGTCGGTAAATCAAAAAACTTCTTTATTTCAGAATACAATGTATCCACTAAAGTATCATCCAAAAAATGACCTTTAAGTGCTACAAAACCAATAGTTTCATAGGCTTCACCAATTTGATTAACAAATTTTTGTTTGACCTTTGGGTCATTTGATATAAAGTCTAAAAGATTGACACTTGGGATTTTATTCATGGCTTTAGTTTGATCATGTTTGTAACAAAGATAACAATTCAAAAGTTTTACAAAAGCAATTTTTAAAGTTAAACGTTTCTAATTAATATTTTCCTACTTTTGAATTACAAACAAACTAAATTTGAAACCATTATTTCAGTACGATTTTAAAGAGATCAGTTCAAAAACTCAACTGTCTTTGTATTTCAATATGTTGAAATCCAGGCTTATTGAAGAGAAAATGTTGATTTTACTCCGTCAAGGAAAAATATCAAAATGGTTTTCAGGAATTGGGCAGGAAGCCATTTCTGTTGGTGTTACAATGGCCTTAAATACCGACGAATATATCCTTCCTATGCACCGTAATTTAGGGGTGTTTACAACGCGGGAAATCCCCTTACATCGATTGTTTTCTCAATGGCAAGGAAAAGCCGGTGGGTTTACAAAAGGACGGGACCGTTCGTTTCATTTTGGAACTCAGGATTATAAAATTATTGGAATGATTTCTCATTTAGGCCCTCAACTTGGTGTGGCCGATGGGATTGCGCTCTCTCATATATTAAAAAAAGAAGCCAAACTAACCGCTGTGTTTTCAGGAGATGGCGGAACAAGCGAAGGGGATTTTCATGAAGCGCTGAATGTAGCTTCTGTTTGGAATTTACCTGTTTTATTTTGTATCGAAAATAATGGCTATGGACTTTCAACGCCATCAAATGAACAGTATAATTGCGAATCCATTGCCGATCGTGGTGTGGGTTATGGGATGGAATCTCATGTGATTGAAGGTAATAATGTGATGGAAGTTTTCTCCAAAGTAGATGCCATTGCCAAAAGTGTGCGTAAGAATCCGCGACCTATTTTAATTGAATTTAAAACATTCAGAATGCGGGGTCACGAAGAAGCGAGTGGTACAAAATACGTTGCACAAGAGTTGTTAGATGCTTGGGCTCAAAAAGATCCCATATCAAATTTTGAAGCCTACCTGCTTCAAGAAAAACTAATTACACCAACTGAAATAGATAATTTTAAAGAGACTTTTAAAAAAGACATTCAAGACGGATTGCAACTAGCTTTTGACGAGCCTGCAATTATTCCAGACTTAGAAACTGAACTTTCAGACGTTTACAAACCTTTTGAGTATACAGCGACCGAACCGACTTCAAACCAAAAAACAAAACGACTCATTGATGCCATTTCTGAGGGACTCCGACAGTCTATGGAAGTGCATCCAAACTTGGTCATTATGGGGCAAGATATTGCAGAATATGGAGGCGTTTTTAAAATTACAGAAAATTTTGCTGAACAGTTTGGAAAAGCACGTGTTCGAAATACACCCATTTGTGAGTCTGCTATTGTAGAAGCAGCGATGGGCTTGTCTATTGCAGGGATCAAATCAGTGGTTGAAATGCAGTTTGCAGATTTTGTAAGCTCAGGATTTAACCCTGTGGTTAATTATTTAGCAAAATCCCATTACCGATGGGGGCAAGCAGCGGACATTGTAGTTCGTATGCCTTGTGGGGCTGGCGTAGCTGCAGGGCCTTTTCATTCCCAAACCAACGAAGCTTGGTTTACCAAAACACCTGGTTTAAAAGTAGTGTATCCAGCCTTTCCTTACGATGCAAAAGGTTTGTTGGCTACCGCTATAAACGACCCAAATCCAGTTCTATTTTTTGAGCACAAAGCCTTGTATCGAAGTATAAGACAAGAAGTTCCTACGGATTATTTCACCTTACCGTTTGGAGTTGCCTCCTTACTTAAAGAAGGATCGGATGTTACCATTATTACTTATGGTGCTGCAGTACATTGGGCTTTGGAAACTTTAGAGAAACACTTGCATATATCAGCAGACTTAATTGATTTAAGAACGTTACAACCTTTAGATTTTGAAACTATTTTAGCATCCGTCAAAAAAACCAATAAAGCCATAATTTTGCAAGAAGATTCGTTATTTGGAAGTATTGCTTCGGATATTTCATCTCAATTGATGGAGCAAGCTTTTGAATTTTTAGATGCCCCTGTCAAACGTGTGGCAAGTATAGAAACACCCATTCCATTTGCAAGTGAGCTAGAACAGCAGTATCTTGCAAAACGAACTTTTGAACAAGAATTACTAGCGTTACTAGCGTATTAAATGGAGTATTTAGAATTATTTTTTAATGCCTTTTTAGGTACTGTACAGTGGACATGGAAATCCATATGTTTTGAGGTGCCTTGGACGCGCAATTATTTTTGGGGATTGATAGCGATCTCATTAATTGTGTGGGGAGTTGAAATATTAGTTCCATGGCGCAAACAACAATCTGTTTTTAGAAAAGATTTTTTTCTGGATGGGTTTTACATGTTTTTCAATTTTTTTATTTTTAGTATCTTTATTAGTGGCGTGTATAAAATCATTACAAAAATCACTGTTGATGAACTACAAATAAGTCCAAATGCTATTGCCCTTGTTGATTTGTCAAATTTTTCTCCGCTACTTCAATTATTAATCTTCTTTGTAGTTTTGGATTTTGTACAGTGGTTAACCCACATAATCTTACATCGTTTTCCATTTTTATGGAAATTCCATAAAGTACATCACTCCGTTAAAGAGATGGGTTTCGCTGCACATTTGCGCTACCATTGGATGGAAAATATTCTTTATAAACCTTTCAAAGTCATTGCGCTCATGTTGTTGGGAGGCTTTGAACCAGAACAAGCATTTATTGTTCATTTTATCGCCATTTCAATTGGGCACCTGAACCATGCAAACATCAAACTAGATTATGGTCCTTTAAAATATGTATTTAATAATCCTGTAATGCATTTATACCACCATGCACAAGCCATACCCAAAGGGTTTAAAACGGGCGTTAATTTTGCGATTAGCCTAAGTTTGTGGGATTATATTTTTAAAACCAATTATGTACCTACCCCCGATAAAAATATTGTGCTAGGCTACAGCGATGACCAACAGATGCCGTCTGGTTTTTTTGGTCAGTTATTTTATGGGTTTAAAAAAGGAGATTGATTCAAGCATTTTTTTGAGCATTCATAAAATCTGTCATCAAATAGGAGAGGAGCTTTCCAGTTTGTGCGTTTGAATTTTCATTTCCTGTAGTTGCTTCGCAAATATGTAAGTAAGTAGCATTCGGATGATTTCCAAAATAATGTACAAAACGACGTGTTTGATTTACTGAAAACCCACTCGGAGTCTGTGCACTGCTAGGAATATTTTGAATGGCATCACAATCAATCTCAATGCCAAACTTTGAGTTTGATATAAAACCCATTGCGATTTTTGAGGCTGTCTTAAAAGAACTTTTTTTTCGAACGATAAGGTCTTCAAAAGTATTAAATTTTATGTTTGATTTTGAGGCCTCTATATACTTTAAAATTTCTTTAGAAGTATAATTTTCATGCATTCCAAAAATATAATAGCGGTCTAAATACCCTTCTTCAATAGCGTAGCTAAAACCATTGCCACTATGTCGACCTTCAAGTGCTCGTAAATCGGTATGAGCATCAAAATTTAGAGCATTAATTTTGGTATTTAAAGCGAGAGAACTTCCTTTTATAGCACCATACGCATTGTTGTGACCACCCCCAATTATAATGGGTGTTTTACCAGCTTTTACGATTGTACTGACCAGTTGAGTTACACATTGGTCTATTTCTTCTACATGCTGTCGATAGGTATGTTGTAGATGATCTGATTTGATAGTGGATATTGCATTATACAAATCCGTAAAGTCTAAATGCCCTAATATAAGCGTGTTCGAAGGATTTGTAAATTGATTACTTTGAAGGTTTAAAAGAGATTTCAAAGCGACTTCCCAAGTATCTTTTGCACCGGGCTGTCCATTATTTGCCAACACACCAATATCTTCTTTGATGCCAAAAATTACAAATTTCACTTCAGAATCAGCAAGTATTGATGTTAAATCGCTACTATTGGATATGTATTTAGCATGCTCAAAAAATTTAGTTTCGCCTGATCTTTTGTTTGTAATACGTTCTAGCGTTTTGGTAGTAATAATTTGAAGATTGTTCATTATTTATAATACATTTGCTGGACTCTAAACTACGATATTTTTTTATTGTTTTTTAAGAACTATTTATTTTAAACCATATTATTAAATATTATGAACTCTACATCTTCAAATAAAGGCTCAAAAATTGCAATTATTATTTTAGCTTTATTACTTATCGGAACTTTGTTTTATAGTTATCAAATGCATCTAGAGAGTAGCGAAACTGAGATGATTCTCCAAACTGAGAAAAGTGAAGTTCTTAGAAATTTAGAAAACATGTCCTTATTGTACAACGAAGCCAACGCTGATAATGAAGTTGTGAATGAAAAATTGATCGATGCGCAAGCACGTTTAGAAGCTCTTATGGCAGAGCTTAAAGCTTCAAAATCAAGTGTATCTGCATTGCTTAAGTACAAGAAAAAATATGTTGAATTGGAATCCGAAATGGAAGTATTATTAGAAGAAAATGCAACCTTGAAATTTCAAAATGCATTATTAGAAACAGCTTTAGATAGTACACAAATTCAATTGTCTTCTCAATTAGTTTCCAATACTCAATTAGAAGCAGAAAACCTTCTTTTATCCGAATCGATGGGTGTTGCTAAAAAACTAACGGTTGAACGTTTGAATGCTTTTGGAGTGATTCAAAGAAGATCAGGAAAGTTAGTGCCAACTTCCCGTGCTTCAAGAGTTGATAATTTAAGAATATGTTATTCGGTGCCTTCAAATTTATTAGCAGAATCAGGAGATAAAAAATATTTTGTTCAAGTTATTGATCCTAGCCTTAGTGTAATTGGATCTAATACTCCAATTCAATATGAAGAAGATGTTTTAAAATACAGCTACGTGAGTGCTTTTACATACGATAACGAACTGTTAGATGTTTGTGATTTTGTTGCTGCTGATGAGGCTGATTATGAAAAAGGAGTCTATACTGTAAATGTATTTGATCAAAATAGGTTGGTCTCTACGTCTACTTTCACTTTAAAATAGGAGCTTTTTATTTTACAAATGCACCCTTGATCATCACTTTGTGTACGGGGTTATTTCCAAAATGGTAAGGGATTTGGCGGTAAGATGTCATGTTTTTTGTGATGATAAGATTTGCTTTTTTGCCTGTTGCTATACTCCCGTATTGTTCTGAAATATCCATGGCATACGCACCGTTTAGAGTTGCTGCATTGATGGCTTCTTCAGGGGTCATGTTCATTTTGACACAGGCTAGACTTACTACAAAATTCATATTGCCACTAGGAGCAGAGCCGGGGTTATAGTCCGAGGCCAGAGCCAGTGCCATACCAGCATCGATCAATTTCCGTGCAGGTGTGTAAGGAATTCCTAAGAAAAAGGAACATCCAGGTAGGGCAACGGGTATAGTTTTTGAGTTTTTTAAAACATCAATATCTTCTTGATTAAGGATTTCTAGGTGATCGACAGATAAGGCATTGTACTTAACTCCTAATCCAACCCCTCCAAAAGCATTAAATTGATTCACATGAATTTTTGGTACCAGCCCATAGTGGGTTGCAGCTTCTAAAATTTGTTCGGTATCATCTACTGAAAAATAGCCTTTTTCACAAAATACATCAACAAAATCAGCTAAATTTTCACGGTGTACCTTTGGAAGCATGGTCTTGATAATCATGTCAATATAAGCTTGTTTGTTGGCTTTATATAGTTTTGGAATCGCATGGGCTCCCAAAAAGGTTGCTTTTATTTTTAAGGATGAGGTGTCTTTAATGGCTTTGATGACACGAAGCATTTTAAGCTCCGCTTCGGTACTGAGTCCATATCCAGATTTTATTTCCAAGGCACCGGTGCCTAGTTGAATGAGTGCATTTACACGCTCCATGGATTGTTCAAAAAGTGCTTCCTCACTTGTAGCTTGTAAGGTTTGAGCGGAATTCAAAATACCGCCGCCTTTTGCTGCTATATCTTCGTAGCTTAATCCATTCAACCGATCTACAAATTCTTGTGATCGATCGCCTGCATACACCACATGTGAATGGCTGTCGCACCAAGTAGGAAGTATGAGTTTTCCAGTGACATCTATAACTTCATCCGTTTCTTGAATGACCAAATCTGCCATAAATCCAAAATCTAAAATAGTATCGCCTTGAATTCTTAAAAATGCATTTTTGATATGCGGTAACTCCTTCATTGAATCACCCATCACTTTTACTTCCGATTTTGGACGGGTTTGAAGTAATTCTTTAATGTGAATAAAAAGGGTGTTCATAGATTTATTTTGAGTTTCCAATCATGTTTTCTGGTTTGACCCAAGCATCATAATTTTCTGCGGTTACATACCCAAGATTGATGGCTTCTTCTTTAAGAGTTGTTCCATTTTTATGGGCTGTATTTGCTATTTCAGCAGCTTTGTAATATCCGATTTTGGTGTTTAAAGCGGTGATTAACATCAATGAGTCATTTAATAATTTTTCAATAACATCGTGGTTGGGTTCAATGCCTGAAGCACAATGGGTTTCAAAACTAAGTGCTGCATCGCCCAAGAGTTCTGCAGACTGTAAGAAGTTAGCTGCCATCATGGGTTTGAAAACATTCAATTCGTAATGTCCTTGAGTGCCTCCAACAGATATCGCAACATCGTTGCCCATCACTTGTGCACAGACCATTGTAAGTGCTTCACATTGTGTAGGGTTCACTTTACCGGGCATGATTGAACTTCCAGGTTCGTTTGCAGGAATGGTAATTTCTCCAATTCCAGAGCGAGGTCCTGAAGCCATCATACGAATGTCGTTAGCGATTTTATTTAAGGAAACGGCCAATTGTTTTAATGCGCCATGACTTTCTACGATTGCATCGTGTGCAGCGAGCGCTTCAAATTTATTGGGTGCTGTGATAAAGGGCAGTTCTGTGAAATCTGCAATATATTTTGCAACCAATTCCGAATAGCCTTCAGGTGTGTTTAATCCTGTGCCAACGGCTGTGCCCCCCAAAGCAATTTCGCTTAAGTGTTCTAGTGTGTTTTTGAGTGCTTTTAGTCCATGATCTAATTGCGAAACATAGCCTGAAAATTCTTGTCCTATGGTCAAAGGCGTCGCATCCATGAGGTGGGTACGTCCAATTTTTACGACTGATTTGAATTTCTCAGACTTCGCTTGAAGTGTATTTCGTAATTTTTGAATGCCAGGGATGGTTGTTTCCACTACTTTTTTGTAAGCAGCGATATGCATTCCAGTTGGGAAAGTATCGTTTGAAGACTGTGATTTATTGACGTCATCGTTGGGTTGAATGGTTTTTTCACCTTCCCCAATAATGTTTCCAGCCAGTTGTTGTGCTCGGTTGGCAATCACTTCGTTCACGTTCATATTACTTTGCGTTCCTGAACCTGTTTGCCAAATGACCAATGGAAATTGGTCGTCGTGTTTGCCTGTAAGAATTTCATCACATACTTGTGCGATCAAATCACGTTTTTCAGAAGTCATAACTCCAAGCTCACAATTGGTGTAAGCGGCGGCTTTTTTAAGGTATGCAAATCCATATACGATGTCAATTGGCATAGAAGCAGGATTTCCAATTTTGAAATTATTTCTAGAACGTTCGGTTTGGGCGCCCCATAATTTATCTGCGGGAACATTTACATCTCCCATTGTATCTTTTTCAATTCTAAACTTCATAAACTTCTGATTTGAATACAAATTTACAATTTTTTAATTTCAATTCAATGTAGTTCTCATGCTGTTGATAAATCTAAAATTTTATGTTGTAAAACTATTTTTCTTATAGTATATTTGTAGCGTAAAACAAAAGCATATACCATGTTCGATTTTGATCAGTATTTAGGATTTTTAGCATTTTTATCTATATTAACCTTAGGATTTTGGTTAATGATTTTTTTATTGACTTTTGCCATCCCTTATTGGTTGGTGGGATCTGCTTTGGAGCATTTCAAAGAAAAAAGAGACGCTAAAAAAGCAAAAGCGGAAGAAGCTTAAATAGTTTCACCTTTATATAAATCAAAATCCAAAACAATTATGTTTTGGATTTTTTTGTTTTTTACCCTTGAAAACCATTTCCGAAGCCCCGTTGTGCATCTTTTTTCTTCTGATTAAAACGGTAGGTAAATGATAGGTTGTAAGATCGTACACGCCAACGGTAATAACTATCACTATAAAACGTTGGAGTTGTCGATTCTAAGTTGCGACGCTGTGTATTAAACAAATCATTAATACTAAAGGTTAGAGATGCTTTTTCTTTGAACAGGTCTTTACTAAATGCCATGTTTGATGAAAATCGCCCCTCTCGTTTGTTTACAGCATCAATTCTTGGGCCATCATAACTTAATCGTGTCTGCCATTCAATGTTTCCTGGTAGGGTGTATTTGTTATTCAAACGAACAAACCAACCTAAGTTTTTGGAATCATAACTCAAGCCTTTATAACTCCCTCTAATAATGGACTGGTAGAGGTTAAAATTTGCATTCATATTCCATTTTTTTGTTGGACGGTAGGTCAATGTAAATTCAAACCCATAACGGTCGTTTTCAGCCAAGTTAATCGGACCACGACGAATGACTGGCACACTCTGACCATCAATTACAACTTCTTCGCCAGTGTCTTCACTTACAAAGGTGAAAATATCAGTTGCATGGTTAAAATATAAAGAAGTGTTGAGAGTTAAAAGATCAAACTTATTTAGATATCCAATGTCAAACCCGTTAGAATAACTTGGGTTCATATATGGATTTCCTTGAAACAAGTTTGTTGCACTGCTTCTAGAAGGAAATGGGTTCAGATACCAAGATCCTGGTCGACTGATTCGACGGTTATACCCCAAAGTCAAGCTTTGGGTTTCAGAAAATTCGTAACCTAAATTGACCGTTGGAAAGAGTCCAATATAATTGTTATTAGAGAACTCATTACTACTAATCTGCTGAATGGTTATCCGTGTTGCTTCCAAACGCAAGCCTAGCAAAAATGAAAATTTATCTTTTAATTTACTTCCATATTGTGAATAAAATGCATTGACATCTTCTTTATATATCAATGTATTACTAACGTCAGTATCTAATACAAAATTATCATTTTCGGCAAATTCTAATTTATAGTCTGTTGTATTTTTACTGAATCGCCCGTTATAACCGGCTTCAAACCGACTGTGTTCTCCAATGGGAAGCGTAAAATCTGTTTTGAACAAAATACGTTTTTGATCTTCAATTGTTTGGACACGTTCAGCTGCCAAAGAATTGTTGTAAATGATAGAATTTTCATCTTCAGTGCTGTTTTCAACTTGGAAATCTGCAGTCAAACGGTGGTCGCTATTGCCATGAAACTGTTTGTCAAAATTAATAGAAAATTGTGTGGTTTCATCTGTTTCCAATTCGGGATCATAGCGAAAGGACTGGCTAACAAGCGTTTTTGATGCATCAAGCGTTTCCGCTCTATTGAAGGTCTCATTAATATTGTCACTTTTTCTAACTAAAAAAGCAGATGTTAAAGAAGTCGTTGGATTGATGTACCATTCGATACCTGTATTGCTGTTAAATCCTTTTCGGATTCGTTCAAACGTGCGATATTCATTCCGAAACGTATTTGGAGCATCTTGAATAAGCAGTCCATTATCGTCGTACTCGGAATTGAAAAATTCGGTCTTTGTAGTGGAATTTCCGGGACTGTTTCTGAATGAATAGCCTGAAGTATTAAAGATATTTACATTTCCTGTACGGTAGTTGATATTTCCAGAAGCTCCTAGTTGATCTGGATGACCTGCGTTCAAAATGACCGCCCCGTTTAGTCCAAGTAACTTGCTTCGTCTCAAAATAATATTTAAAATTCCAGCAGTACCTTCAGCATCATAGCGTGCAGAAGGGGAGGTGATAATTTCTACTTTTTCAATGGCATCTGCGGGTAATTGTCTCAATGCATCGTTGGAGTTCAATCCTACCAACCCAGAGGGTTTACCATTTATTAAAATACGTACATTCTGATTTCCTCTCAATGCAACATTACCTTCAATATCCACAGAAACAGAAGGTACATTGTCTAAAACATCACTCACGTTACCGCCTCTTACAGTGAGGTCTTTTCCTACATTGTATATTTTTTTATCCAATTTAATTTCAACCGAGGTTTTTTCAGCAATAAGGTCAACAACTTCCAATGTTTGGAAATCTGCTTCTAGTTGAATGACACCAAAATCAGTATTTTGGTCAAGGTTATAATTTGGCTTTATAACTGTCATAAGCGAGAAATATTCAAATGAAATATCATAAATTCCTTTGGGAATTTCGATACTGAAGTTACCTTCAGAATCCGTAATACCACCACCAATGATCTTATTTTCAGTTGAACTAAAAAAAGCGATAGTTGCATATTCAATAGAAAGTTGACTTTCTTTTTCTAAAATATTTCCAGAAACAACAAATGAATCACGTTTATTTTGAGCATCCAAAGAAGTGAGCGTTAGAACTAAAGTAAAAGCAAATAACAGGTTTTTAATCAAAACAATTGGTTAATTATAAAAAATAAAAATAGCTTGATAATTAACGCATTAGGGTTAATATTGTGTTAAATAAAAAGAGACTAAATGAACTTAAAGAATTTCAAGAATTTTTTCATTTGGTCGCCCAATGACGCCTTTGTTTTTGTGAATCACAATAGGGCGTTCTATTAGTCTTGGATGAGACACCATAGCCTTGATCAACTCTTGGTCTGACCATTGCTTTCCTTTGTACTCCAATTTCCAAACTGCTTCATTCCGACGTATAAGATCGATTGGTGAAATGCCCAAAATTATAATAATTTCGTTCAGTTCAGTTGCATTCAATGGATTAGAAATATAATCAATAACCTCATGAAGTTGACCAGAATCTTGAACAGTTTGAAGCCCTTCACGAGATTTTCGACAGCGGTTATTGTGGTAAATTTTTATCATAGTGTATCTGGTTTTTCTTTTTGTCCCATGAGCATTAAATAGGCTTTTAAAAAAGAAGTAATATCTCCATTCATTACATTGTCAACATTACCAGTTTCTTCAGAAGTTCTGACATCTTTGACCAGCTTGTAGGGATGCATTACATAATTTCGGATTTGACTTCCCCATTCAATTTTCATTTTCCCTGCTTCAATATCTTCGCGTTGTGCCAGTTGTTTTTTAAGTTCAATTTCATACAATTGCGATTTTAACATTTGCATTGCTCTTGAACGGTTGTCGTGTTGCGAACGTGTTTCCGAACAGGAAATTTGAATACCAGAAGGTTTATGAGTTAATTGTACTTTGGTCTCAACTTTATTCACATTTTGCCCTCCAGCACCACTGGATCGCGCGGTGGTGATATCAATGTCTGCAGGGTTGATGTCGATTTCAATCGTATCGTCTACAAGTGGGTAGACATATACAGAAGCAAAACTTGTATGGCGTTTGGCATTGCTATCAAAAGGAGAAATTCGTACCAAACGATGTACGCCATTTTCACCTTTTAGCCATCCAAAAGCAAAGTCGCCTTCAATTTGTAGTGTTACTGTTTTGATACCAGCAACATCGCCATCTTGAAGATTCAGTTCTTTGATTTTAAAATTATTCTTCTCAGCATACATGATATACATTCGCATGAGCATACTTGCCCAATCGCAACTTTCTGTACCTCCAGCACCTGCAGTGATTTGTAATACAGCACTGAGTCCATCACCATCTTCGGAAAGCATGTTTCTGAACTCGATATCCTCTAAAAATGTAGAAGTCAGTTCAAATTGTTTTTCAACTTCTTCAGCGGTTGTTTCACCTTCTTTAAAAAAATCAAACAAGATTTCTAGTTCTTCAGTGTAAGTTTGTGCTTTTTCAATATCGGTAACCCACTTTTTATTGACTCGTAAAGATTTCATGAGCAGCTCGGCTGCTTTTGAATCGTTCCAAAAATCAGGAGCAAAGGTTTTTTCTTCCTCGTTTTGAATTTCAATGCGTTTGGCATCTAAGTCAAAGATACCTCCTCAACGCTCCAAGGCGCTCAAAAAGATCTTTTATGTGATCGTGTGTTATCATAATTTTATTTCGAAATACAAAAATAGAATTTATAGTATAGAATTAAAATAATATGTAGATTTATATCCAAAATATAATTCATGCAAATAGATTTAAGAAGCGATACCGTTACAAGACCATCTAAAGGAATGTTAGAGGCTATGATGACTGCCAAATTAGGAGATGATGTCTATGCAGAAGATCCGACGGTCAATGCCTTGGAAGCCCGAATTGCAACGCTTTTTGGAAAACCAAAAGCTCTGTTTTTTCCTTCGGGAACTATGGCAAATCAAACGGGTATCAAACTCCATACACAACCTGGAGAACAGTTGATATGTGATAAATATGCGCATGTTTATAACTATGAAGGCGGTGGTGTTTCATTTAATAGTGGTGTGTCATGTCAGCTTGTGGATGGTCATCGGGGTATGATGACGGCAGCTCAAGTAGAAGCAGCTATCAATCCGCCTGATTTTTACCACAGTCCATTAACTTCTTTAGTAACTTTGGAAAATACGACCAATAAAGGCGGTGGTGCTTGTTGGGATTTTAACGAAATTTCAAAGATTAGAACAGTTTGTAATTCTCACGATTTAGGACTTCATTTAGATGGGGCTCGTTTGTGGAATGCACTTGTTGCAAAGTCTGAGACAGCACTTCAATATGGTCAAGTTTTTGATACTATTTCAGTATGTTTTAGTAAGGGTTTAGGAGCTCCGGTAGGTTCTGTGTTAGTAGGAGATGACGCTCTGATGAAAAAAGCGTTACGCATTCGAAAAATGTTAGGGGGAGGCATGCGTCAAATTGGATTGCTTGCAGCAGCAGCTTCTTATGCGTTGGACCACCAATACGATCGACTTAAAGACGATCACCAAAAAGCAAAAGAGATTGCAGAAGTCCTTAACCAATTAGATGCTGTTTCTAATGTTGAACCTGTGGAAACAAATATTGTAATATTCAAATTAAACTCAAATACACCTCAAGATTTATTTTTAAATAATCTAAAAGCACACGATATTCTTGTAAGCGATATGGGAAGTGGAAAGCTGAGAATGGTGACGCATTTAGACTATACCGATGCCATGCATGCCAATCTTTTAGAAATATTGAGTAAACACTAATTATTTTTTGTAAGTTTAACCTCCTAGATTTCAATATTCATTGTTATGAAAACCAAATTTTTATTTCTAATTTTAATAAGCTCACTTTTTTCTTGTGATACTAAGACTCAAAAATCAATGTCTGAATTACCAAATGCTCCATTAGCCAAACAAATACCTAAAAATTTAACAATTCATGACGATGTACGGGTTGATGAATTTTATTGGTTAAATGATAGAGAAAATCCTGAAGTGATTGACTATCTCAATAAAGAAAACGACTACTATGACGCTCATACGGCGCATACCAAAAAATTTCAAACATCTTTGTTTGAAGAAATGAAATCAAGAATAAAAGAAGATGACAGTTCTGTGCCTTATAAATACAATGGATACTGGTACATCACTAAATATCAAAAAGGAAAAGATTACCCAATTTATACGCGAAAAAAAGAAACGTTAGAGGCGGCAGAAGAATTGTTGTTTGACTGTAACGAGATGGCTAAAGACCATTCGTATTTTAGATTGGTAGGATTGAATATAAATCTCAACAATGATTTGGTTTCTTATGGAATCGATACAACAGGTAGACGTCAATATACCTTGCATATTAAAGACCTTAAAACTAATAAAATTTTTAAGGATGAAATTTCAAATACTACTGGAGGTAGTACTTGGGCAAATGACAATAAAACCTTGTTTTATACTCAGAAAGATGAAACAACGCTTCGCTCGGAAGCAATTTATAAGCATCAACTGAATACGGATCAAAAATCAGATGTATTGATTTATGAAGAAACGGATGACACTTTTGGAGTGAGCGTTTATAAAACTAAATCTGATAAATATTTAGTCATAGCGAGTTATAGTACCCTAACGACGGAATATCAAATTCTAAAAGCCGATACTCCCAATGGAGATTTTAAAGTGTTTCAACCCAGGACTCGTGGATTAGAATATGGGATTTCTCATTTTGAAGATTCGTTTTATATTGTTTCTAATGCCGATGGTGCTCAAAATTTTAAGCTATCAAAAACATCAGAAACTCAAACTGAAAAACAATATTGGAAAGATGTAATCCCACACAGAGAATCAGTATTATTAGAAGATATTGATATTTTCAAAGATTTTTTAGTATTATCAGAACGTGAAAATGGATTGAATCATATTCATATTAAACGTTGGGACGGTACCGATAGTTATTACCTTCCTTTTGAAAGTGAAACCTATACAGCATATACCACTACAAATATTGATTTTAATACGACTATTTTACGATACGGATATCAGTCTCTAACGACACCTTCTTCCGTTATTGATTTTGATATGGTTACTAAGACTAAAACCATCCAAAAAGAACAAGAAGTATTAGGGGGAAAATTTAAAAAAGAAAATTATACTTCCGAACGTTTGTGGGCGACAGCTACTGATGGGACTCAAATACCAATCTCTTTAATACGCCATGTAGATACTAAAAAATCCTCTAAAACTCCTTTGTTATTGTATGCTTATGGGTCTTATGGAAGTACAATTGACCCCTACTTTTCTACAGTAAGATTGAGTCTTTTAGATAGAGGGTTTGTTTATGCGATCGCACATATTAGAGGCGGGCAATACCTAGGACGTCAGTGGTACGAAGATGGAAAGTTATTTAAAAAGAAAAATACGTTTTCAGATTTTGTAGATTGTTCAAAATATTTAATTAAAAATAATTACACCTCTGCTGAGCATCATTATGCAATGGGCGGTAGTGCCGGTGGGTTATTAATGGGAGCTGTCATAAATTTAGCTCCTGAATTATACAATGGGGTAGTAGCCCAAGTAGCATTCGTAGACGTTGTAACGACTATGTTGGATGATAGTATTCCTTTAACTACAGGAGAATATGACGAGTGGGGGAATCCAAATGAAAAAGATTATTACGATTACATGAAATCGTATTCGCCATATGATAATGTCACAAATAAGCTATATCCTAATATGTTAGTGACAACAGGACTGCATGATTCTCAAGTTCAATACTGGGAACCAGCTAAATGGGTAGCACGCTTACGAGCACAGGACAAAAACTCGTCTCAACTCTACCTTCAGACCAATATGGAAGCAGGTCATGGAGGTGCCTCTGGACGTTTTGAAGCCTTAAAAGAAGTCGCCGCTGAATATGCATTTTTATTAGATCTAGAATCTATATCAAAGTAGATATAAAATAAAATTGTAATTTTGTTGACGACTAAAAAATTGAAAAGCTAGGTTTGGTAAATAAAGAAAAATTAATATTTAATAATGTATTGGAATTAGTGGGAAATACACCACTGGTGAAGTTAAATGTAGTAACATCGGAGTTTCCAGGTAGTTATATTGCCAAGCTAGATTCTTTTAATCCAGGGCATTCTTCTAAAGATCGAATCGCACTTCACATTATTGAAGAGGCCGAAAAAAAAGGAATTCTAAAACCTGGCGATACCATTATTGAAACCACTTCAGGAAACACAGGATTCAGCATTGCTATGGTCAGTATTATTAAAGGCTATAAATGTGTGTTAGCAGTTAGTTCAAAATCGTCACTAGACAAGATTGACATGCTAAAAAGTATGGGCGCAAAAGTATATGTCTGCCCTGCAAACGTTAGCGTTGACGATCCACGATCCTATTACGAAGTTGCAAAACGATTGCACAAAGAAATTGAAGGCTCGATTTATATAAATCAATATTTTAATAGCCTTAATTTGGAGGCACATTACAAAAGTACCGGCCCTGAAATATGGAACAAAACCGAAGGTAAAATCACACATTTAGTCGCCTGTAGCGGTACAGGAGGTACCATTTCTGGAACTGCTAAGTATTTAAAAGAACAAAACTCCAACATTAAAATAATTGGCGTGGATGCTTACGGATCTGTCTTAAAAAAATACCATGAAACCCGCGAGTTAGATCCTAATGAAATCTATCCCTATCGTATTGAAGGACTTGGTAAAAATTTAATTCCTACTGCAACCGATTTTGACCTCATTGACAAATTCATCAAAGTGAACGATGAGGACAGCGCACACACTGCTAGAGAAATATCTAAAACTGAAGGGATCTTTGTAGGCTACACTTCTGGAGCTGTAGTACAAGCGGTTAAACAACTTCAAGAATCAAACGAATTTAAAGCCACAGATGTAATCGTTCTTATATTTCCAGATCACGGGTCACGTTACATGAGTAAAATATACAACGATCAATGGATGAACGATCAAGGTTTCTTTGACGAACAAAATCAATCATCAGCCAAAAGTATTGAGTTTATTAAATAGATAAATTCACTCTCTCATTTCACATAACTAATACAATAACTCTCTCCGTTTTAATTGCATAAATTATTATGTATTCATAATATTATTGTATAATTTTGTGGTGCAAACTAACCAAAGATCATGATGAGAGATTTATTCGAAAAGATATATAAAGACAAAGGGCCTTTAGGTAAATGGGCTAGCTTAGCCGAAGGCTATTTTGTGTTTCCAAAATTAGAAGGTCAGATTTCTAATCGGATGAAATTTCAGGGTAAAGATGTCATTACTTGGAGTATAAATGATTATTTAGGACTCGCGAATCATCCTGAAGTTAGAAAAGTAGATGCAGAAGCTGCTAATGATTTCGGATCTGCATATCCAATGGGTGCTAGAATGATGTCTGGTCACACATCTCTTCATGAACAATTACAAAATGAATTAGCAGAATTTGTAAGTAAAGAATCCACTTATCTTTTGAATTTTGGTTACCAAGGAATCATGTCTACAATTGATGCTTTAGTAGCTAAAGATGATATCATTGTTTACGATGTGGATTCACATGCCTGTATTATTGATGGCGTTCGTTTACACATGGGAAAACGGTTTACCTACAAGCATAACGACATTGAAAGTTTAGAAAAAAACCTAGAGCGTGCTACTAAAATGGCCGAACAGACAGGCGGTGGAATTTTAGTAATTTCCGAAGGTGTTTTTGGAATGCGAGGAGAGCAAGGGAAGCTAAAAGAAATTGCAGCTCTTAAAGATAAATTTAATTTTAGATTTTTAGTTGATGATGCTCACGGCTTTGGGACATTGGGAAAAACAGGCGCTGGCGCTGGTGAAGAACAAGGGGTTCAAAATGAAATAGATGTGTATTTTGCAACCTTTGCTAAGTCTATGGCTAGTACAGGTGCTTTCATTGCTGCTGATAAAGAAATCATAGATTATTTAAAATATAACTTACGTTCACAAATGTTTGCAAAATCGTTGCAAATGCAATTGGTAAAAGGCGCTTTAAAACGTTTAGACATGATTCGTACCATGCCCGAACTTAAAGAAAATCTTTGGAAAATTGTTAATGCGTTGCAATCTGGACTACGTGAGAGAGGATTTGATTTAGGAACAACTCAAAGTTGTGTAACTCCAGTTTACTTAAAAGGAAGTATTCCCGAAGCGATGGCCTTAGTAAAAGACCTTCGTGAAAATTATGGAATTTTCTGTTCAATTGTAGTATATCCAGTCATTCCTAAAGGCCTTATTTTGCTGAGGTTGATTCCAACATCTATGCATACACTTGTTGATGTCGATGAAACTTTAAAAGCATTTTCTGTGATTCGTGAACGCCTAGAGAAAGGCGTTTATAAACGCCTTTCTGCATCGGTTGCTGCAGCAATGGGGGAGTAACTACTCTACAATTCTTTTCTAAACGTACATCGTTTTTTAATCAATACAGGATTGAAATTTTTCCATAATTTTTGGATGGCTACATTGTCCGCTAATTCTGGTGTTCTTCGACATTCTATAATGCCTTTTTCTTGGAAGGTTTTATGAAATGCACTAAAAATAATGGAATGCACTCCTTTTTTTTGATACTCTGGATGAACGCCAATTAAATAAAAATTTATTTTTTTTGATTTCTTGGCTTTTAAAATATGAAAAATTCCAAAAGGAAATAATCTACCTTTTATCTTTTGTAATGCTTCCGCAAATGAAGGCATTACAATTCCAAAGGCAATCAGTTCATCTGCCGAATTCACTACAAATTTAATGTATTTAGGGTTGATGAAGTTTAAAAACTTTTTCTTTAAAAATGTTTTTTGAATGTCTGTAATTTCTACAAAAGATGATAAGGACGCATAGCTTTGATTGAATAAATCAAACATCTTATCTGCATACGGCATCAAATCTTTAGTTTTATTAAAATCTAAACTTCTTAGGTCATATCGTTTTTTGATAACTGCTTCGAGACGGTTAGAATCGGCAATTAAAATATCACTAAACAGATGTTTGTGTTCTAAGTATTCTTTTTCAACTTTAAACTTTAATTGATTAAAATGGTCTACATAATAAGGATGGTTGTACCAAGAAACCATGGTACCAATTTCGTCATAACCATAGGTGAGAACTCCTACTTTATCTAAGTTAGAAAACCCAATAGGCCCTTCCATATAGCTTAAATTATGTGCTTTTCCGATGGACTTTACCTGATCTAACAATGCTTTTGTTACTTCAATATCGTCAATCATATCCATCCATCCAAAACGGATTTTATTGTTGTCGCTGTTACCCACTTCCAGCCAATTAATAATCGCTGCAACACGTCCTACAATTTCCCCATTTTTATAAGCAAGAAACAATTGAGCATCCGCATTTTGGAGTACAGGGTTGGTGTTTTTATCAAAGACTTTGATTTCTTCGCTAATAATTGGAGGAACCCAATATTTAGAATCTTTGTAGAGTGAAAAAGGGAACATCACAAATTGTTTTATCTCCTTCTTAGAAATGGCTTTCTTTATGACTATCATACTGCTTTAGTCCTCATCAAATTTAATATTCTTTTTTCTTTTGCCTCTATTTTTGTTACGAACTTTTCGCTTATCTCGTTTATTAGCAGAAGTGCCATTGTCGGTTTTGATTTTATCTTTGTGGCGATCCAATCGATATGAGGCTCCAAAATTCAGACTTAAAACTGATGGTGTATTTTTAGTATTGAATGTGAGAGCTGTGTCTAGTTGTAAATTTTTGTTTAATAAATAGCCTCCCCCAAATCGAAATAAATTGTCAGCATAGAAATCACTTTTAATGGCTTGTGTTTCTCCAAAAACGACCCACTTAGGGTTGAATGAATGTGTAAGCGTAAGAATGTACTGAAAATCTGTTTGGTCGATTCCTAT
>Ga0233438_10000627_pt1 | contig 43413 bp, 44 predicted proteins | sample SI_123_September_FD_182720 | JGI IMG/M metagenome (GOLD analysis project Ga0233438, IMG submission 182720) | Seawater microbial communities from Saanich Inlet, British Columbia, Canada - SI_123_September2016_10_MG | ecosystem: Environmental > Aquatic > Marine > Inlet | place: Canada: British...
TAAAATCTTTTAAGAAAGATGAGTCTGTAATCATTCCTGAAAACATAAATTATGAAAATTTAAGTGGTCTGTCTAATGAGGTTAAGTCTAAACTAGTTTCTATTAAGCCTAAGACATTAGGCCAGGCTATTAGAATAGATGGTATTACTCCTGCAGCAGTAATAATTCTATTGTCTCATATTAAAAAGCTAAAATTTAAAGTTTCTGCTTAATGCAGGATAAGCAGGTTATAAATATTCTTCAAAATCAACTTAATTTTTCAATTAAATCTATAGAAAAGCTTAAAATCTTTACAAATAATTTAATCAGTGCAAATAAAAAGCATAACTTTATATCAAAAAGCACTGAAGCTAATATATGGCATAGACACGTACTAGATTCTGCTCAATTAGTAAAATTTATAGACTTTTCAAAATCTTCATTATCAGACTTAGGTTCTGGTGCAGGCTTACCGGGTCTTGTTATAGCAATATTTAATGAGAACAAAGACTTTCACGTGAAATTATACGAAAAATCACCAGTAAAGAGGGCTTTTTTAGAAGAAATAAGCAAAAAATTGTCTATTAGAGTAGATATTAAAGGTAATATATATGAAGAGATTGTTGATGCTGATTATATTGTGAGCCGAGCTTTTAAAAAATTAGAGTCAGTAATACAAGTTTCACGTGAAATCGTTAAAAAATCGCATAAATTAATAGTTTTAAAGGGTCAAAATGCACAGCAAGATCTAAAAAAAGCTTTTAAAAAAGAAAAATACGCTTATAAACTTGAAGATAGCATAACTAATAAAGACTCTAAAATAATTATAGTTGATTTAAAAAAATGACGACAACAATTTCAGTGATCAATCAAAAGGGTGGCGTAGGCAAGACAACAACAGTCATAAACTTGGCAGCTTCACTGTCCATTATGGGTCAAACAAACCTTGTTATTGATTTAGATCCTCAGGGTAACGCTACAACAGGGCTTGGAAAAAACAATAATGATGAAGAAAAGAATATTTACAATTTATTAATTAAAAAAATAAATCTTAATCAGGTTGTTCAAAAAACAAATATTGAAAACTTAGATATCATCGGATCTCATGTAAATTTATCTGGGCTGGAAGTAGAGACAGCTAGTGACTCTAAAAGAGCATTTCTTTTAAAAGAAATCTTGTCAGGTGAAAAATCAGGATTATTAAAAAAATACGATAATATTTTTATAGACTGTCCTCCCTCTTTGAGTTTGCTAACTATTATGTCCTTGGTCGCGTCAGATGAATTATTAGTCCCTTTGCAAACAGAATTTTTTGCATTGGAAGGTATTACTCAGTTAGTAAAAACGATCGACAGGATTAAGGAAAATTTAAACCCTTCACTTTCTATAAGAGGAATATTACTAACCATGTTTGACAAAAGAAATAAGTTATCTTCAGAGGTGGACAGAGAAGCTAGAAATTATTTTAAAGATAAAGTTTATAAAACTGTAATTCAGCGAAATGTAAGATTGTCAGAGGCTCCTTCACATGGTTTGCCGTGTGTAATATATGATAAAAGTTGTGTTGGAAGTAAGTCGTATTTCAAGTTAGCTGAAGAGTTTAAAAATAATTTAGTGAGCGCTGCATGAGTCCTGGAAAAAAAAAAGGGCTAGGCAGAGGATTATCAGCTTTGTTTGGTGATGAAAAACCTAAAGAGAAATCCCAAGAAATTAATAAATCAAACACCGTTTCAATTAGTGATTTAAGCCGGAATCCTTATCAGCCAAGACAAATTTTTAGCGAGGAAAAATTAGAGGAATTAGCAAATTCTATAAAAAAAAATGGCATAATACAGCCCGTAGCAGTTAGACAGAGTAAATCTGACATAAATAAATACGAAATTGTAGCAGGTGAAAGAAGATGGCTTGCAGCACAAAAAGCTGGCTTGCATGAAATACCAGTAAATATTTTAGAACTTAGTGATGTTGAATCTTTAGAAGTTGCGATTGTAGAAAATATTCAAAGAGATGACCTTACTCCTATCGAAGAAGCAAGAGGATACAAAAGATTATCGGAGGAATTTAAATATGATCATGAAAATATTTCTAAATTAATGTCTAAAAGCAGAAGTCACATTAGTAACACATTAAGATTACTTGCTTTACCGGCAGATATAATTGCTATGCTTGAGGAGGGAACACTAACATCTGGACAAGCTAGACCTTTGATAGGATTAGCAAATGCATCTGCTATTGCCGAAGAAATAGTAGCCAAAAATTATAGTGCTAGGAAAGTAGAGTATCTTGTAAAAAAAAGAAAATCTCCGAATAAAGAAAAAAGTTATGATGCTAATATTTTAAAGACTCAAGAACATTTAGAAAAAAAACTAGGTTTGAGAGTAAATGTAATAAATAAAAAAAATAATTCTGGAAAAATTATTATAGAGTATAAAGATTTAGATCAATTTGAGCTTGTATCTAAATTACTTACTAAACATTAGCTAAATTACAAATATCAACCATCAATTTTTTTATCAATAAGTCATGATTTATTGATGAATTTGATTTCACTGTTACTTCTAAATTAAAAGTACTATTTAGAATATTTTTTATTTTTTGAGAGTTCCATTTTTTTATTTGTGCAATATAAAATGGCTTATCTTTCCAAAAAATAGAAGGTTTGATTTCGTTTATAGCCTTATCTATATTTGTTAATTTTGTCATTTCAATTAATGCTGAAAGCTTCATTAACCTTTGATTTATCAAATTTATGTATAAAATATTTTTTTCTTTTTCAAAAATAGTATCCCCTAATAGTTTGTTTGTTTTAATCTTGTTGCCATTCATTGCTTCATCTTTTAATGAGTTAAAATTATTATTTTCTTTTATATTTAAAAGTTCATCTAGATTTTCATCATTTATTTTTTTATCACTAAAAAAAATAATAATTTTTTCTAATTCGTTCTTTAATTTACTTCTATCAAGATCACAGTTTTCAATTAAAGTATTTATGTTTTGAGAAGATAGTCCTGTAAAACCTTTTAGTCTTTCTTGAATTATTTTTTTAATAGTAATTTCATTATCGTTATAGCAAGCTACGGCAGCTAATTTTTTATCTTTTTCAAAGTAATTTCTAATTTTAGATTTTTTTTCTAATATTTCAGAAAATAAAAAGATCTCATGATTATCAATTTTATCTCTTATGTTTTCTATTATGTTTAGTATTTTATCTGTAGCTTCGTTTATGAAAAAAATTTTTTTTTCTTCAAACAATGATACATTCAAAATTTCATTAAAAAAAAAGTCTTCATTTTTAAGAATATCATCTTGATTATAAACTAAAATACTTGCCTCTTTTTTACTATTTTTTATTTTATTTTTTAAATCATCTTTTAATCCTAAATTCTCACCGTAAAATAAAATAATATTTTCTTTTAATAAATCAATGTTTCCTTCTATTAAATAACTTTTATAAATCATTTAAATAAATATTTATTTCATTTAAAATTTTGTTTGCAATTTTTTGAGACAGTGATGTAATTAAATTTTTTTCTTTATTTCTATTTGTGGCATTTTGTGAGTCCACATTATATTCCCCGTCTTCTGTAATAGATATTTTATTCGAAATGTCTTTATTAATACTATTTACATTTACTAATACTTTGACAGAAACTTTATATTTTGTAATTTCATTTTTAATATTTCTTTCTTTAATTGTTTTTGTTTTTACTGAGTCTATTGTTAATTTTAATCTCTCTATACTGTCGTTATTTGTGTTTGAAATTAATTTGTTTTTTATTATATAGTTTATTTTTTTATCGCCCGTAGATGTGATCTCACTTATATTAAAATCGTTAGTTTCAGATAAATTTACAGTTTTAAAACCACACCCAGTGACTATTATAAAAAATATTACAGTTAAAATTTTAGTCATCAATTAGATATTATGTAGTTTATTATCCTATTCTCAACAAATATAATCTTTTTTACTTGTTTATTTTGAATATATTTTTGTATTTTTGAATTTTTCTCAATAATCTTATTAACTTCCATTTCAGAAAGGGACTTACTAATTTTAATAATATCCCTGGTTTTACCGTTAACTTGAATAGCAAAATTTATTTCCTCTTTTAGGCCTTTTTTAATATCTGGCCAATTGTTAACATCTTCACACTTTATTTTCTCTAAAATTTCGTACGCCAGATGTGGAGTAAAGGGGATCATTAACTTCATAAATTTTATAATGTTTTTTTTTAAAGAACTATTACTTATTTTACTCTCTAAATTTTTTTTTATAAAATTATAAATTTCATGAAATAGAGCAACACATACGTTAAACCTAAAATTTTGTATTGATTTACTAATTTTATTTACAAAATTATCCATTTCCAAATCAAACTGTTCATCTTCTATTTTAGAATTAATTACTTGTTTTCTATTAATTATTTCTTGATTTAAATTCCATACTTTTTGTAAAAATTTATTTGCACTTGCAACCCCTGCATCAGACCATTGAATATCTTTTTCAGGAGGACTATCTGATAAGATAAATAATCTTACTGCATCAGCTCCAAATTGTTTAATCATATGTTCAGGGTCAACTGTATTTTTTTTAGATTTCGACATAGACTCTGGAGGCCCCACTAAAACTTTAGTTTTATCAGACTTTTTAATGTAGGTAGATGAGTCTAATTTCTCAATTTCATCTGGATATAGCCATGTTCCATCTTTATCTTTGTAAGACTCATGACACACCATTCCTTGAGTAAATAAATTTTTAAATGGCTCTGAAAGATTTATGTTTTTATTAATTTTATTCAAACTTTTTGTAAAGAAACGTGAATAAAGTAAGTGTAATATGGCATGTTCAACTCCACCTATATATTGATCGACAGGCATCCAATAATTAAGTTTTTTTGTATCAAAAGGTGATGATTTATGATCCGGAGAACAAAATCTTAAAAAATACCAAGATGAATCCACAAAGGTGTCTAATGTATCTGTTTCTCTTACAGCTTTTTCCCCCGTTGTTTTTTGAGTAGTAAATTTCCAACTTGGGTGAGATTCGAGCGGATTACCTTTTTGATTTAAATCTATATCCTCAGGCAGCATTACAGGTAATTCACTCTTATCTACCGGCACTACCGAACCATCCTCTAAATAAATCATTGGAATAGGGCATCCCCAATATCTTTGCCTTGATATACCCCAGTCCTTTAATCGATATAAAATTTTTTTTTTTCCAATTTTTAAATTTTCTATTTCAGTGATTATTTTTTTTTTTGCAGACGCAATGTCTAAACCATCTAAAAATTGCGAATTTTGTAATAAACCATTACCGGTGAAAGCTTCCGTTAATTCTTTATCTTTATCTTTACCATCAGACACTACTTTTTTTATATTAAGGTCATATTTTTTCGCAAAATCAAAATCTCTCTGATCATGTGCAGGGCAACCAAATATTGCTCCATTGCCGTAATCCATTAAAACAAAATTTGCGAAGTAAACTGGAAGTTTTTGTTTTTTTATAAACGGATGATTAACATAAATATCAGTTTTAAAACCCAATTTATCAGCATTCGCTATCGATTCTTCAGTCGTACCGGATTTATCACATTCTTTTTTAAATTTTATAAAATTTACATTTGACTCAAATTTTTTGCTCAATTCGTGATCAACTGACAAAGCGATAAAACTTGCTCCAAAAATAGTATCGGGCCTGGTCGTAAAAATATTTATTTTTTTTTCACTTTTATCAATGTTAAATTGAATTTCACATCCAACAGATTTTCCAATCCAGTTTTTCTGCATTAATTTGACTTTGTCAGGCCAGCCGCCAAGGTTTTCTAAATCATTAAGAAGTTCTTCAGTAAAGTTAGTTATTTTAAAAAACCACTGATTAAGTTTTTTTCTCTCTACTATTGCGTTAGATCTCCAGCCTCGTCCATCAATAACTTGTTCATTTGCTAATACCGTATTTTCTACAGGATCCCAATTTACATATGTCTCTTTACGAGTAACTAAGCCGTGATTAAAAAAATCTATGAATAATTCTTGCTGGTGTTGATAATATTCTTTATCACATGTAGATATTTCTCTAGTCCAATCTATAGATAACCCAAGCAACTTTAATTGCTTTTTCATTGTTTGAATATTTTCATTAGTCCATTTTTTAGGGTGTAAATTGTTTGATTTAGAAGCGTTTTCAGCCGGTAAGCCAAAAGCATCCCATCCCATTGGATGTAAAACATTATGATCATTTAAATATTTATAACGAGCTATAACATCGCCAATTGTGTAATTACGAACGTGACCCATATGAATTTTACCTGAAGGGTAAGGGAACATCTCAAGGCAGTAGTACTTATTTTTTGAATTATTATTAACAACAGAACAGAAAGAGGTTTTGTTATTCCATTTTCTTTCAACTTTATGAAAGTTGTATCTTTCCATTGGATTTATTTATTTGAGGATTTAGTTTGTTTTTCTAATTTAGCGGCTTTTGTTAATATCGATTTTCGTAATTCAAACTTAATATTTGAGTCTATCTCATTTATCTCACAATTCTGATTAGATTTACACTTTTTGTTATGAACGATTATTTTAATGCTATCAGATCTAACTTCATTTGATAAAAAACGAACAGTAATTTTTATAGCATCATTTTGATCTTGACTATCGCTGTACCAATCTGAAATTATAACACCGCCAGAATAATCAACAGTAGCTAAAGGCATAAAATCTATTGTTTCAAGTGAAGCTCTCCATAAAGGATTAGATGTACTAAATTCATAAGTTGTTTTAGATTTACCTAAATTTCCGAGAGAAACTCCTCTACCTTCTTTTATATTTCTTGCTGCCCGTTCATCAGGATCAAGAGGAGAGGTTCGTAAGTCTACTGGTTCATGTATATCTTTTAATTTTTGTCCTAGACCGCAAGAGTTAAGAAACACTAATCCAAGACAAATAATTATGCTAAAAGTTAAGTTTTTTTTCATTATGATTAGTTTGTTTAATAATGACATAAATAATATATCGCAATTATGTCAAATAAGCTAAAAGTGTTAAATATCAAGCTTTTTAATATGTGGTAAAAATACAACATAGTTAATAAAAAAGCCTTAATGTACCAATAAAACAAGTATTTTCATGGGCTTTAGAATAAAAAACTCAAGAAATATAAAAAATAATTTTTTATATAAAAATAATAGGAGAAACAATGAAACAATTAAAAATCGTAGCTCTTATAGCTGGTTTATTCGCATTTACATCTGCACAAGCAGGTGAAGTGTCAGTAACTGGTTCTATGCAAGCTACATATCAATCAAACAATGATATAACAACTGGTAACCCATTAGGTATGAATACAGACCTTACGTTTTCTGGTTCAACTGACACAGACTTCGGTACAGCAACATGGACAATGGCTACAGACGGCACTTTCGTAGGAGAGGCTGGTGCTGACCATTCATTCAAAATAGCTACTGATATGGGAACAATTGGTATAGGTAATTCTGGTGATGCTGCAAACGCAGTAGACGACATTACACCTTCTGCTTTTGAAGAAGCAAATGGTTCAGGTTCAGGTACTTATACAACTGATTTTGGTTCAGGTATGGATGGGTCAATGAGCTTATCATACGCTAATGGTGATTTAATGGGAACAGGTATTTCTGTTGCTTACAATTACTATCCAAAATTAGACGGAAAAACTAACAATGAAAAAGGTGCTTCAGAAAATACAAACGCAGCATCTGCTTCTGCACAATCTGTAAACGTAGGAATTCCTTTAGCAGGATTACCAATAATTGGTGACACTGTATTAGGTGGAATGAAACTTACAGCAGGTTATGAAGAAAATGACAGTAGAACGCTAAACGCTAGAGATAAACTTGGTGGAACAGTAGCAGCTGTATTACCAGTAGGTCCTCTTTCAATTGGTTACCAAAAGAAAGGTTACCAAGCGGCGGCAACTACAGTTAGTGAAGCAAACAAAGCATTCTTCAAAGATGATATCTTAGGTATCGCTTATGCAGTGAATGAAGATTTTGCAATCTCATACAACATAATTGAGTCAGCGAAACACGATCACGCAGCAGGTGAAGTAGAGCAAGAAACTAAAGCAATAAACTTAGCTTACACAGTAGGTGGTTTAACTTTAGGTTTCCAAGATGCTAAAACAAATAACGCTGGTTATTCAGAAAATACATCAGACGATTCAAGAACTATAAGTGTTAAAACTGCGTTTTAATTAACTTAAAAGTCTTAATTAAAAAAGCCGGCTAATTATTTTAGTCGGCTTTTTTTTTACCTCGGATAAAAGCGCAAATCCTGGACATAATACATTTTTTAACTGATTTAATTTTTCTTTTTTAATCCCGCCAAGAGGAATTAATTTCTTTGAAATTTTAGAATAATTGTTAAATTTTAGGATACCCATATGGGGTGAATTTTTATCATAATCGACCACAAAGAGTTTGGATAAAAAAATGAAAGAACATCCTTGTTTTTTTTTTAATGAAACTTCTCTAAAATTATGGGCCGAACCAATTATTTCAAATCTTGTATTTTTAAGACTTAAACTACGGAGATCTTTATTAAAAGACGACAAATAAATACCATCAGATTTAAGAGAAATAGCAAGGGTTTTATTATTGGCAACATAAAACTTAATTGCTTTTAATTTGCACCTTCTTCTAAAATTAAGAAGATCATCTAAATCATCATCTTTTTTATTATTTCGATAGATTATTGAAAATTTATTACGAATTTTTATGTTTTTTAAATCTATATCTTTGGTATTTTCTATTATTAAAAAATATTTATTTTTTTTGATAAACATATGGAAACAATAATTGATAGATTTGAAAAAATAAAATCTAAAATTGCTTTTTTAAAGCCAGATAAACCAATCAATATTATAGCTGTAAGTAAAACTTTTGCCTTAGATTATATAAAGCCATTAATAGACCATGGCCATACACATTTTGGAGAAAACAAAGTTCAGGAGGCCTTAACAAAATGGTCTGAACAAAAAAGAATTAACAAAAACCTCAGACTCCACATGATTGGTAAATTACAAACCAATAAAGCTAAAGATGCAGTAAAACTTTTTGATTATATTCATTCAGTTGATAATCAAAAGCTAGCCGACGCGCTTGCTAAAAATCAAAAAAATTTAAATAGAAATCTAAAATATTTTATACAAGTTAATATAGGAAATGAGATTCAAAAATCTGGAATACCTGTTAACGAACTAGATTCTTTTTATAATTATTGTATTAATGAAATCAATCTTAAAATTATAGGCTTGATGTTAATACCACCTATTGATCAAAATACTGACAAATATTTTAAATCTTTAGACGAATTAAATAAATCTCTGGGCCTAGAAAATATGAGCATGGGTATGTCTGCAGATTACGTCGAAGCTATACAACATGGATCAACATTCGTTAGATTAGGGAGTTCTATATTTGGCTCTCGATCTTAACTTCAGTATTTTTTTTTAATTCTTTAATAATTTTTAAAATTTGAATCTTTTTTAAAGCTACACATCCTTCTGTTTTTTTATAATTTTTTTTGGCAATGTGAATAAAAATTGCACTCCCTCTTTTTTTTATTACTGGGCTCATATTATAATTTAAAACTAATATTATGTCATAGATGTTTTCTTTTTTATAAAGTTTCTCATGACTATAAGCAGTTGGTAATTTTACAAGTTTATTGTAATCTTTAGATTTTGAATCATCACACCATCCCATATTTTTTCTAATTACAATTTTTTTAATTTTAGATTGAATTTTCTTAATTCTATCTTTTCTATATAAAATATATTTAATCTTATATCTGCCCTTAGGAGTTATTAAATCGCCTTCTTTTTTTTTAGAACCAATTCCCCTTTTACCTATAGCGCATTTTGCTTTATAGTTATTATAAATTAAGTGTTTGTTATTAATTAAAATATGCATAATTTAAATGTTCTAATTCTAGGTCCTTCCTCGTTTGTTTCAACTTTAAATGAATTAAAAATGTTTTTAAAGTTTAATCCTTTATTAGATAATTTAGATAAAAAACCAAATATTATTTTGTTCCATATTGATGTTTTAAATGACAAGAAACAAAAAGATTATATTGATAGTAATAACTTGATAAAAATATGTTTAGGGAAAAAAGAAAATCTTATAAGTGAGTATGACGCAAGCTTAGAATTGCCAACTACTTTAAAAGAAATAAACGCTATAGTAGAGAATACAGCCGTTAGAAAAAAATTTATTATAAATTCCTCCATAGAAATAAAAAGCTATGTTTTAAACAAGAATGAAAGGAAACTATCTAAATTAGGAGACTTTATAATTCTCACAGAAAAAGAAATCGAACTTCTTGAATTGCTTTTAAACAGCAAGAAACCAATATCAAAAAAAAATATCCTGTTTTCTGTTTGGAACTACTCTTCTGATGCAGATACTCATACAGTTGAGACGCATATTTATAGATTAAGAAAAAAAATTATTGATAAATTTATGGATGATGATTTTATTCTTATTAATAAAAACGGTTATTATTTGTGAAGAAAAGAAACAAAATAGCAAAAGATCTTTTTACAAGTAAGTATAGAAAAAGAGTTGTTAAACCAAAAAAAGGCAAAGGTAGCTTCAAAAGAAAAAAAAATTAAATTAATTATTTAATCTAGCACCAATTATCTGAATTACTTTTGAAGACATTTCTGTTCCTGTTTCTAAACTTTCTTTAGTAGATTTATTGTTAATTAAACCGTGTAAAAAACCTCCAGCAAATAAATCTCCGGCACCTGTTAAATCTTTAATTTCAAGATCTTTTTTTGCAGAACACTCATTGATCTCATTGTTATTTATTGCGATAGCCCCTTTATCTCCACGAGTAATAACAATTAATTTATTTATTTCTCTAGCGAAATTGATCACATCATCGAATTTTTTTACATTAATTAGTGACATAATTTCTTGCTCATTTGCGAACGTGATATCTAATTTATTTTTAACTAATTCTAAAAAATGGGGTTTATGTCTTTCTACACAAAACAAATCTGATAATGACATTGCAACCTTATTAGAATTATTGATTGCTTTCTCAAACGCTCTTTTTGGATCACCTTCATCCCAAAGATATCCTTCCAAAAATAAAATATCACTACTTTTTACAGCGTCCGCATCAATATCATTTTCATTAATTTTTCCTGCCGTTCCAAGAAAAGTTACCATTGTTCTTTCAGAGTCAGGTGTAATTAATATTAAACAGGTTCCAGTTGGTACGACTTCTTTTTTTTTTGAGTAAAAGAATTCAATATTTTCCTTCTTCAAACCTTCTTCGTACTTATTACCTAGAGCATCATCACTAACTTTACCAATAAATCCAACCTTATTTCCAAGTTGTGAGAGACCTACTATTGAGTTTGCTACTGATCCGCCAGAAGTAGTTTCCTCTATTTTAAGAGTAGATAATAGTTTTTTAAATTCAGTTTCATCTACTAGCTTCATTGTGCTTTTTGTTAAATTATTCTGAGTAATAAATTTGTCTTCAACTTTACAAATTACATCAACGATTGCGTTGCCAATTCCTAAGATTTTCATTTAAGCTTTTTTTGTTATCACACGTTTTTTTCTACTGGGATAACAGCTTTTACAAATTTTACAAGTTATTCCATAACAGTCTCGGGCTTTGCAATATTCTCTTCCATACCAAATTATTTGTAGATGAAGCTTATTCCAGTACTTTTTAGGAAAAATTTTCTTCAAATCCTCTTCTGTTTGAACAACATTTTTTCCATTTGTTAAACCCCATCTTTGAGCCAATCTATGAATATGTGTGTCTATTGGAAAAGCAGGAAAACCAAAACCTTGAGACATGACAACACTCGCAGTCTTGTGTCCTACACCAGGCAATTGTTCTAACTCCTCATAAGTTTTTGGCACTTTGCTTTTATATTTTTCAACTAAGGTTTTTGATAAATAAAAGATACTTTTAGCTTTAACTCTAAATATTCCAATTCTTTTTATTAAACCTTCAATTTTTTTTCTACCAAGTTTTACAAAATGCACCGGCTTATTATATTTTGGGTAGATATCTTTTGTAACATTATTAACATTTACATCGGTACATTGTGCAGAAAGTAATACAGAAACTAAAAGAGTAAAAGTATTTTTATAATTTAAAGGTATAGGAACTTTAGGATAAGTTTTATTTAGTATCCTTAAAATAATTTTAGCTTTTTCTTTATTGTTCACTTAAAGTTAAGCAGGTCTCTCATAGAATAAAGACCTGCTTTTTTAGACATTAACCAAGCAGCAGCTGTCAAAGCACCTTCAGAATATAAAGCTCTATCAAAAGATTCGTGATTAAGTTTTATAATTTCTTTTCCACTTGAAAATCTTACTTCATGTTCTCCGATCACCTCTCCTTTTCGGATAGAATTAAAATTAATTTTTTTTGCATAAGGAAAAGATTTTTTATTTAAATATTTTTTTCCAACTAAATTGTAGAAATTTTCATTTTTTCCATCAGCTATTCCTTTACCTAACATTAAAGCTGTGCCAGATGGATAATCAATTTTATGTTTGTGATGAACTTCATACACTTTACTCAAAAAATCACTTCTAAGAGACTTTGAAGCAATTTCAGTTAAGTAAATAAGTAAATTTACTCCTAAACTCATGTTACCTGCTTTAAGTATAGGAATTTTTCTAGAAAATTTTTTTATTAAATTTTCCTCTTTTTTTGAGAAACCAGTTGTCCCTATAACTACTCTTTTTTTTAATTTAGACGCAGTATTAAGTATTTCTAAAGTGCACTTAGGAACAGTAAAATCTATTATTACATTAGATTTTTTAAAAGCCTCAATGCTGTTTTTAGATGGTTTTAAACCAGCAATTCTTTTATTTATCAATCTATTTTCTGTTAAAGAAACCAATTTAAAGTTTCTATTTTTTTTTGAGGATTTAATGAGTTGTTGACCCATTCTTCCCATACACCCAGAAATAGATAAATTTATTTTTCTCATAAACTAATAAAATAAATGATTACAATAATAACTAGTGTAATTATAGCCCAAATAGATAAATTTCTTAAAAATTCCTTTAATTTATAATTTGTAGAAAGAAAACCGGGTAAAATTAAAATTAATACTGCAACAAGAAAAATTGCAGACATTATTTGATTTGTACTCATGCAATACTAAGAATTTCTCCAAAACTTTTTAGCTTTCTCAAAAAAACTTTTTATGATTGGATCTGGCTTACTACCTTCTATTTTATTAAATTCCTCTAATATTTCTTTTTGCCTTTTTGAAAGTGATGTAGGCACTTGAGTTATAATTCTAATATATAAGTCTCCAAAATCACCTCTTCTTAAAATAGGCATGCCTTTTCCTTTTAACCTAAATTGCTTACCATGTTGCGTACCAGAAGGTATTTTAATTTTAGATTTTCCCCCATCGATTGATGGCACTTCAACAGAAGTTCCGAGTGTTGCATCAGCAAAAGAAATAGGTAGCTCATAATAAAGATTTTCTTCTGATCTTTTGAAAATTTCATGATTATCAATTGAAATAAATAAATAAAGATCTCCGCTAGACCCTCCTTTAGATCCTGCTTCCCCTTTCCCTGAAACCCTAATTCTAGTCCCATCATCAACGCCTTTAGGAACTTTTACTGTTACATTTTCATTAGCTTGGACTTTACCACCGCCACTACAGGTATTACATGGTTTGCTAATCGTTTCACCATACCCACTGCATCTAGGACATGTTTGTTGAACTGTAAAAAATCCTTGATTAGTTCTTACTTTTCCTTTTCCAGAACAATAATCACACCTTATAGGTTTGGAACCTTTTGCAGCACCGCTACCAGAGCAAGAAGAGCATGATTTGTAAGTTGTGTACTTAACATTTTTTTCAATACCTTTAAAAGCTTCTTCTAAACTTATACTAACATCGTATCTTAAATCATTTCCACGATCACTTGATCTCCTACCAGATCCTCCTCCACCGAAGTCACCAAAAAAATCTTCAAAAATATCTGAAAAGGATGAAGTATCAAATCCGCCGAAACCTTGACCACCTCCACCAGCTCCTTCAAAAGCGGCATGCCCAAACTGATCATAATTGGTTTTTCTCTTCTCGTCCGAAAGAATATGGTAAGCTTCGCTAGCTTCTTTAAATTTTTCTTCTGAAGTTTTATCGCCTTTTGTTTTGTCGGGATGGTATTTTAAAGCAAGTTTACGGTAAGCTTTTTTTATTTCATCCTTAGATGCTGATTTAGTAACACCTAAGACATCATAACAATCTCTTTTAGCCACAGGACGTCTCCTTAATTATTTTCTTAGGCGCTTTTTTCTTTATCTTCTTCTTTTTCTTTTACATCTTCAAAATCTGCATCGACTACATTTTCTTTGTCATTAGGTTTAGAGTCTTTCGTTCCTTCTGCTTTATTAGCATCTGGCTTTTGCTGGCTTTTATAAACAGCCTCACCTAATTTCATAGAAACTTGGATTAAATTTTGTGTTTTCTTTTTAACTTCTTCAACATCGGTTCCTTCTAAAGATTTTTTAAGATCAGAAATACCATCTTCAATAGATTTTTTTTCTTCAGCTGAAACTTTATCACCATGTTCTTTTAAACTCTTCTCTGTTGAAAAAACTAAACTATCTGCTTGGTTTCTAGCATCAACAGAATCCCTCTTCTTTTTGTCCGCTTCTTTATTTGCTTCAGCTTCTTTAACCATTTTTTGTATTTCTTCCTCAGACAGTCCACCGGAAGCTTGGATTTGAATTTTTTGTTCTTTTCCAGTTCCTTTGTCTTTTGCAGATACATTAACGATACCATTTGCATCTATATCAAAAGTTACTTCAATTTGTGGGGTGCCCCTTGGCGCTGGTGGCAAACCTACTAGCTCAAAGTTACCTAAAATTTTATTATCAGAAGCCATTTCCCTCTCACCTTGAAGAACTCTAATAGAAACAGCAGGCTGATTATCTTCTGCTGTAGAAAAAACCTGACTTTTTTTTGTGGGTATAGTTGTATTTTTTTCAATTAATTTTGTTGATACTCCGCCTAGGGTTTCAATTCCGAGTGATAATGGAGTTACGTCTAATAACAATACATCTTTAACATCTCCTTGCAATACACCACCTTGTATAGCGGCACCCATAGCAACTACTTCATCAGGGTTGACACTCTTATTGGGTTCTTTGCCAAAAAAATTTTTTACAGTCTCGATGATCTTAGGCATTCTTGTCATTCCGCCTACTAAAACCACTTCATTAATTTCTGCTGCCGAAAAGCCAGAGTCTTTCAAAGCTATTTTACAAGGCTCTAAAGTTCTTTCAACGAGATCCGCGACTAATGCCTCAAGTTTCGCTCTAGTAAATTTTAGATTTACGTGTTTGGGGCCGGTTTTATCCGCTGTAATAAAAGGAAGATTAATTTCAGTTTGTGTTGCAGAAGACAATTCTATTTTAGCTTTTTCTGCAGCCTCTTTTAACCTTTGAAGAGCAAGCTTATCATTTTTTAGATCAATACCATTATCTTTTTTAAATTCATTAATTAAATAATCAACAATGGCATCATCAAAATCTTCACCACCTAAAAATGTATCACCATTTGTTGACTTTACTTCAAAAACTCCATCTCCTATTTCTAGAATAGAAACATCAAAAGTTCCACCACCTAAATCATATACGGCAATTTTTTGTCCATTTTTTTTATCGAGTCCATAAGCAAGTGCGGCAGCAGTAGGTTCATTTATAATTCTTAAAACTTCTAAGCCAGCTATTTTTCCAGCATCTTTTGTCGCTTGTCTTTGAGCATCATTAAAATAAGCAGGCACAGTTATAACAGCCTTTGTAACGGCTTGGCCTAAATATTTTTCTGCTGTTTCTTTCATTTTTTGTAAAATGAATGCTGAGATTTGGGAAGGTGAATATTTTTTTCCTTTACCTTCTACCCAAGCCTCATTATTATCAGATTTTATAATTTTGAATGGAACTTTGCTAACATCTTTTTTTACTGTTTCATCTTCAAAAGATCTCCCAATTAATCTTTTAGCGGCAAAAATCGTATCTTGAGCATTAGTTACCGCTTGTCTCTTTGCTGGTTGCCCAATTAGTTTTTCTTCGTTTTCTAAAAAAGCAACAACAGAGGGTGTTGTTCTTGCGCCTTCTGCATTTTCTAAAACTTTTGCTTGTGAACCATCCATTATGGCTACACACGAATTTGTAGTTCCTAAATCAATTCCTATTACTTTACTCATTAAGTTAATTCCTTTGTTAGTATTTTTTATATGGGTGTTTTTTTTTCATCTACAAGGTTATTTTTCTTCTTTTTTATCATTATTTTTGTCGATTTTTTTGGCCACACCTACCAGTGCTGGTCTTAAAAGCCTTTCCCCCAACATGTAGCCTGCTTGTATCTCTTGTAGAATGGTACCTGGTTCAGCTTTATTATCTTCAATTTCCGACATTGCTTGGTGAAAATTAGGGTCAAATTTTTTGTCCTTAGTATCTATTTTATTAATTCTATTTTTTTCAAAAATTGAAACTAAATCTTTTTTTATAATTGTTAAATTTTCTAAAAATTTACTTAAATCCTTACTATCTTTTAGTTTTTCATCAGTCTGCATAGCTAGCTTAGCTCTTTCAAGGTTATCTAGGATTGCTAAACTTTCTTTTGCAAAATTAAATGAACCAAATTCAAAAGCATCCTTAACTTCTTTTTCGAATCTTCTTCTTTGATTTTCTATTTCTGCGAGTGACCTTAATAATTTTTCTTCTGATAGTTTTAATTTTTCTTCAATAGTTTCATCATTAACTTCTTCTTTTTGATCATTCACAGGAGTATCTGACGACACTTCTTCATTTTGATCGAAATATTTTTTATCTTGTTTTATTGTATTTTCTTTATTATTTTTAGTCATGCGATTTGCTATATAGTAAGTATTTATTAAATTACTAGTCTAGATATGAAAAAAATATTAATTGGCACTCATAATAAAGGAAAATATAAGGAAATCGCTTATTTAGTATCAAGAAAATATAAAAAAATCTCACCAGAGACATTAAAAATTAAAAGTCCTAAAGAAACTGGTAAATCTTTTTTTTCGAACTCAAGACTCAAAGTTAATTATTTTTCCAAATATGTTGATTACCCCGTTATCTCTGATGATTCAGGTCTATGCATAAAAGTTTTGAATAATAAACCAGGTATTTATTCTGCGAGGTTAGCAAAAAAATATGGAAGTTTTATAAAAGCAATGGAGTTTATTTTGAAAAAAATAAAAAATAAAAAAAATAGAGACGCTACTTTTGTGTGTAGTCTTTCCTATAAAAAAAATAATGAAAAAATAATTACAGTTGAAGGAAAATTAAAAGGTAAAATTTCAAAACAAATTTTAGGAAAAAAAGGTTTTGGATATGATCCTATTTTTATTCCATATAATAATAAAATTACCTTCGGCCAAATGAATAAAACTAAAAAAATTAAGATGGATCATAGATATATAGCGTTCAAAAAATTAAAAAAAAAAATTAAAATTTAATAAATTTATTATTTTCTGTTTTATATATATCTAGTTCTTGAATTACTTTTCCATTTTTAAAGTTAAAAGTTCCAATTTTTCCTTTAATTTTATTCTTAAATAAAAAATCATTTATTGAATTTATTTCACCATTTTTTTTCCAAGCATAATAAATCAACCCAAGTGCATCATAAGCCAAAATAGAAATTTCATTTGGATATATTTTAAATTTCTTAAAATATTTATTATTAAATTTTTTAAATTCCTTATAATTAACAGAAGGATAATATAAATTTTTTATAGTATTTTCATAAAAAATACTTTCATCAAACCATTGATTAATCGTAGCGAATAGAACATTATTTTGGTCTACATCTGCGTAAACTAGAGAAGTTAAAACACTTTTTAAATTATTTCCAAAGTCAATAATTATTACCGAATCAAAGTTGACAGACCCTAGGGTGTATAGTTGTTCTAAACGTTCTAATTCTTTCAATGACTGCTCGTCTTCTTTATCCTCTAACATTTTTTTTCGTATATTTAGATTTCTTTTTCTTTGGGAATAATTAGTTAAAGTTTCAATTTCACCAGTTAAAACTTCAGGATTAGAGCTATATGTAAAAGTTTTTATATTTTTTAAATTTAAAACTTCTATTTTTTTTTTTATTAAATCTTGATATTCATTTTTTGGAAACATTATTACAGTTTTTGTTTTTTTCTTTTTTTTTAAGAATTCTATTAAAGCTGTTAATTGTGACTCAAAACTAACACCAATACTAATAATATTGTTTGAAAATTTAGGGTTCATGTTAGATGGAGAGATAAATATTAAGTCATCATATTTCTTTACTTCATCAAAATCTTTATGAGAAATTGGGCCGATAATTATTTTAATTCCTTTAGAACGCATTTCACTAATAGCTAAATTAATTTTTTCTTTATTATTAAAACCAGAGTCTTTTGGAACTATAATAACATTTTTGTCATCTATTTCTTCAAGGGCTAATTGCAAAGAATATAATAGTGAATTTCCAACTTCACCGTATGGACCAGAAAGAGGCACCAATAAACCAACTTTTAATATCCTATTATTTTCATTACTAAATAGATTAGAATTGAATACAAATAGTATATAAAATATTAAAAAAATAAATTTACTTTTCATAATGAAACTACTTTTAAATAACTTATATATTGTTTCTACACCTATTGGAAATCTAGATGATATCACTTTACGAGCATTAGAAGTTTTAAAAAATTCAGACATAATTCTTTGCGAGGATACACGACGGTCAATAAAACTTTTAAATCATTATAAAATTAGAAAAAAATTAATTTCCTACCATAAATTTAATGAAAAAAAAAAAATCAAGGATGTTATAGAATATTTCAAAGAGGGCAAAATTTTGTCTTTAATATCCGATGCAGGCACTCCTTTATTATCAGATCCTGGAAGGTTATTAGTTAATCAGTGTCTAGAAAACAACATTCAAATATCTCCTATTCCGGGTGTTTCTTCAATAACATCTGCCTTGAGTGTCTCAGGTTTTAAAGACCAATTTTTATTTTATGGTTTTTTACCAAAAACTGAAAAAGAACTAGAAAAAGTTTTAATTTCTTTATCTCAAATAAAATATACACAAATTTTTTTTACACCATCAAAAAAAATAAATTTTTACATTAAGAGTTTTAAAAAATTTTACTCTGGTAGAAAAATATTAATTGCAAAGGAAATCACTAAAATTCATGAAACTTTTATTAGAAACGATATTGATAAATTAAAGCTATTTAAAAATAATGTTAAAGGTGAATTGACAATAGTAATTTCAGAGAATAATACCAAAATTAAGAATTTCGATGAAGAAAAAATTGTGAATAAGATAAAAAAATATTTAAAAAAGTATAGTTTGAAAGATACTGTAAATTTAATTTTAGAAACAGAAAAAATTAACAAAAAAAAAATTTACAATTTGTGTTTAAAACTTAAAAATGAAAAAAATTATTAATTTATTAGCTGCGTTATTATTAACATCCTGTTCCTCAGTTTCCCAATTTGGTGCAGGTGTAAATATTACTTTTGATCCAAGAACTATAGGTATGCAAATAGATGATACGATTATGCAGAAAAATCTTTCTGCTAGATTAGCACTGGAAGATAAAAAATATTTTTTATCAATTCAATCAGAGGTTATTGATGGTAGAATTTTTTTATCAGGAAAAGTTGATGAACCAGAAAAAAAAATAAAAATAACTAAGATGGCATGGGAAACTAAAGGTGTGCGTTCTGTTAAAAATGCAATTACGATTAAAGGTCAAAGTAATTTTAAAAGTACAGCAAAAGATATTTTAATTACAAGTCAACTAAGAACTGCGTTAATCTTTAATAAAAAGACTAAAGCAAGAAATTATACTTTAGAGACAGTTAATAAAAATATTTATATTTTTGGTATAGCCATAGATGAAGAAGAAAAAAAAGAAGTGATTAAAGAGGCTAATAAAATTTATGATGTTAAAGAAATAATTCCATCAATTTATTTAGCCACAGAATTAAGTAGAACTAAACTTTAGTTAAAATAATCAATTACACCTGAAGAGTAAGAGGCTATAGATGCTAAATTTAAAATCTCTGATGTTGTGGCTCTTAGTGGAGCGACTTCAATTGGTTGCCCCAATCCAATTAAGAGAGGTCCAATATTTTTTCCACCTCCAAAAACTTTCATTAATTTTGTTGAAATCGCAGCACTATGTAAAGCAGGCATAATTAAAATGTTTGCTTTACCAACAATTTTTGAGAAAGGATAAATTTCTTGGTAAATTGGATTTAATGCAACATCTGGCTGCATTTCACCGTCAAAATCAAAATCAACCTTTTCTTTTTTTAACATTTCAATTGCGTCTCTTACATGTTTTGTATTTTTTGAAATAGGTTTACCAAAAGTAGAATGTGATAAAAAAGCGACTTTAGGATCAAAACCAAATAAACGAGCAACTCTTACGCAAGATTTTGATACCTTAACTAATCGTTCAGAGGATGGGAAATCTTCAACATTTGTATCTGCTACAAGAATTGTTTTTCCTTTCGAAACTATCATAGTCATACCAAATATTTCCTCACCTGGTCGAGCTTCTACAACTTTTTTGAGTTTTTCAATTGAAGCAGCATAATGTCTAATGTTTCCTGTAACCATTGCATCGGCGTCTTTACACGCTATCATTGAGGAGCCCCATGCAATTCGATCATTTCTAACTAATCGATCAACATCCCTTTCTAATTGTCCCTCTCTTTGTAATTTTTTATACAAATGTTTCACATACTTTTTTCTTTTTTCTTTATCTGTTGAATTAACAATTTCAATTTTATAATTTTCGTCTAATCCTATTTTTTTAAGCTGTTCTTTAATTCTTTTTTCAGCACCAATTAACACAGGTTTACCAAGTTTATTTCTTCCAAACTCAATCGCTGCCTTAAGCATATTTTCATCTTCTCCCTCTGCAAAAATAACCCTCTTAGGATTTTTTCTAATTTTAGCATTTATACCTTGCATTAAAGACATTGAAGGGTCTAAACGATTTGAAAGTTGATCTTTATATAACTCAAAATCTTCTATTTTTTTTCGAGCAACGCCACTCTTTATAGCTGCTTCTGCTACTGCAGACGGAATCACACTTATTAATCTTGGATCAAAAGTTGAAGGTATTATGTAATTTTTTCCATATCTTGGTCTATCACCGCCATATGCTGAAACAACTTCATCAGGCACATTCTCTCTAGCTAGTAGAGCAATAGCTTTTGCTGCAGCAACTTTCATTTCTTCATTGATTGCTTTTGATCTCACGTCAAGTGCACCCCTAAAAATGTATGGAAAGCCAATTAAGTTATTTACTTGATTAGGATAGTCCGATCTGCCTGTAGCAATAATTGCATCATTTCTTACTTCTTTAATAAGCTCAGGTTTAATCTCAGGATCTGGATTAGCACATGCAAAGATTATAGGGTTTTCGGCCATCGATTTTATCATATCTTTGTTAACAACATCTTTAGCTGATAAGCCCAAGAAAACATCAGCTCCTTTCATTGCTTCAGTTAAAGTCCTTAATTTAGTTGCTATAGCGTGAGCAGATTTGAATTGATCAACATTTTCTCTACCTTCATAAATAACACCTTTGCTATCGCACATAATTATATTTTCATTTTTTACACCTGAACTTTTAAATAGATTTGCACATGCTTGTGCTGACGCACCAGCACCATTAACAACAATTTTTACTTCAGAAATTTTCTTTTTTGAAATATCTAGCGCGTTAATTAAAGCAGCTGTTGTGATAATAGCTGTACCATGTTGATCGTCGTGAAAAACGGGAATATCTAAAATTTCTTTTAACTTTTGTTCAATAACAAAACAATCAGGTGCAGCAATATCTTCAAGGTTAATACCCCCAAACGTACCACTTATATTTTTTATTGTTTCTATTATTGATTCAGAATCTTTATTATCAATTTCAATATCGATAGAATCTATGTCTGCAAATCTTTTAAATAAAACTGATTTTCCCTCCATTACAGGCTTAGATGCAAGAGAACCTAAGTTGCCCAAGCCTAAAATTGCTGATCCATTGCTAATAACTGCTACCAGGTTACCTTTGCTCGTGTAATCATAAGCAAGATCAGGATTTTGAGCTATTTCTTTTACAGGGGCGGCTACTCCTGGAGAATACGCTAGAGATAGATCTCTTTTTGTAGTTAAAGGTTTTGATGAGATAATCTCAATTTTGCCCGACTTTCCCTTTACATGAAAATCGAGTGCTTCTTTATCAGTATAATGATCAATTTCTGTTTTTTTTGGCATTTAGTTAAATGAGTATGTAATATAAAAAATGATAATTCACTAAATATTTATGGCTTAATTAAGATTATATATGAACCTTCTATCATCAACTTCTATATTTAGTTTTTTTACTTTAATCAGTAGAATTTTAGGTTATCTGAGGGATATTTTAATAGCATTTTTTCTAGGAACATCAATATTTGCTGATGCTTTTTTTGTAGCTTTTAGACTACCTAATACATTTAGAAGATTGTTTGCAGAGGGAACCTTTAATGCTGCATTTATTCCGAGCTATACATCAGCAAAAATAGAAAATAGTAGAAAAGGAAAAAAATTTGCAGATGATATATTAGGCTCATTATTATTGATTTTAATAATAATAGTTACAGTTGTAGAAATTTTTACACCCTACTTTGTTTATATAATAGCACCAGGTTTTTTTGAAAATGATTTAAAATTTAACTTTGCAGTTGAATTAACAAGAATTACATTTCCTTTTTTATTATTCGTTAGTCTTTCTTCTTTTTTTTCAGGCATATTAAATTCTAATAATAAGTTTGCAGCCGCAGCCGCAGCACCAATTATCTTAAACATTATTTTAATTTTAAGTTTAGTTATCTCATATGAGTTCAACCTCAACTTTGCTAAGCAATTATCATATGGCGTTACCACAGCTGGAATATTACAACTAATATTTCTCATTTTCGTTACTTTAAAATTTTACAAACCAACTTTAATCTTTAAATTTAAGGCAGATAACAAAGTTCGATTTTTTTTTAAAAAATTAATACCAAGTATTTTTTCATCAGGTGTAACACAAATTAATATTTTGATTGGGACAATTATAGCTTCTTTTGAAGCAGGTGCTGTTTCTTATTTATATTATGCAGATCGTATTTATCAAATTAATCTCGCAATTGCCGGAATAGCAGTGGGCACAGTTTCTCTACCAGCGCTTTCAAAAGCATTTAAAAATAAAAATTTAAAAGAACTATCAGATATTCAAAGTAAATCTTTTGAACTTTCTTTATTGCTCTCAATACCTGCAAGTATTGGTTTAATCTTAGCCTCAGAAGAAATAGTTAGTTCTTTATTTGGATATGGGTCTTTTTCTGAAGAAGATGTAAAACTAACCTCTGATGCATTAAAATATTTTGGTTACGGTGTACCAGCTTTTGCATTGGTAAAAATTTTATCAAATTTTTTCTTTGCCCGAGATAATACTAAAACTCCATTATATATTTCCATATTAATGGTTATAATAAATATTTCCATTAGTGTGAGTTTATTTGATAGTTTTGGTTATATAATTATCCCTATTGCAACTTCTATAGCTACTTGGATTGGTGTTTTATTTTATATTTATCTTTTAAATCGAAAAAATTTTTTATTGTTAGGAATTCGATTAATACCAAATTTTTTAAAAATTTTAGTTTCAGCAGTAATAATGTCTTTTATTTTACTGCTTGCCCTAAACAATTATACAGATTACTTGGATTATACGTATAAATTTAAAGCAGTTTATTTATTATCAATTGTAGGTTTCACAGGGATTATTTATTTGTTATCGTGTTTCTTATTCGGAATATTAAAAATAAAAAATTATAAAACAAATTAAATGAATGATAAAAAATTAGCTTTTTCAGGTGTTCAACCAACTGGTAATTTGCACCTAGGTAATTTTCTGGGAGCTCTTAAAAACTTTGAGTCACTACAAAAAAAAATGGATTGCATTTACTGTGTAGTTGATTTACACGCCATCACAGTTTATCAAAACCCAAATAAACTGATAGACAATGTACTTGAAACGACAGCTGGTTTTTTAGCTACAGGTCTTGATCCAAACAAAAGTATAATTTTCAATCAATCTTCGGTTTCTGGTCACTCCGAATTAGCATGGATTCTGAATTGTGTGTCTAGGATAGGTTGGTTAAATAGAATGACACAATTTAAAGATAAAGCAGGATCAGATAAAGAAAAGGCAAGCGTAGGATTATATATTTATCCAAACTTGATGGCTGCTGATATTCTTTTGTATAAAGCAACTCATGTTCCGGTTGGAGCAGATCAAAAACAACACTTAGAATTAGCAAGAGATATTGCTCAAAAATTTAATAGTGATTTCAAATGTGAAAATTTTTTTCCACTTCCTGAACCATTAATATCAAAAAATATTTCAAGAGTTATGAGTTTAAGAGATGGAACTAGAAAAATGAGCAAGTCCGAGGAGTCCGAATATTCAAGAATTAATTTAAAAGATAATGCAGATGAAATAAACAAAAAAATTAAAAAAGCTAAATCAGACTCCGAACCTATTCCAGACAATTTAAAAGCATTAGAAAAAAAGCCTGAAGCATTAAATTTGTTAACTATTTATTCAGAGTTTTCAAAAAAAAATTTAGAAAAAACACTTCAAGAAATGGCAGGGAAAGAATATTCTTTTCTTAAAACAAAGTTGGCAGAAGTTTTGATTAACGAAGTAACACCCGTAGGCATAGAAATTCAAAAATTACTTAAAGATAAGTCATATTTAAAAAATATATTAATAAAAGGCAGCGAAAAGGCCAATATAATTGCTGAGGAGAACTTGAAGAATATACGTGATAAAGTAGGTCTTATATAATATAAGACCCTAATGATACAAACAGAACTAACACCTAATCCGGACTCTCTTAAGTTTTTATCTGAGAAAACAATCTCAGCGGCTGGAACAGAAGAATTTCAAAAGTTAAAAAAAAATAAACTTACAAATCAGTTTGTTGAAGATTTACTGAATTTTAAGGGAGTTGAGTTAATTTTATTAGGAGAGAAATTTTTGTCAGTTAAAAAAACTAAAGAAGTGTCTTGGAGTGAACTCAAACCAATGGTTATTTCTCATCTAAATGACTATTTTGAAAACAATAACGAACCAATTCTAAAGAGTGAAAAAAAATCTGATAGTAGAGTTGAAAATAAAAATGAAACTATAAATAAAATTATTGAAGTTTTAAATACAAAAATAAGACCTGCAGTGGCTAGAGATGGTGGTGATATAAAATTTAGATCTTTTGATAAAGGAGTGGTAAAAGTTGAATTACAAGGAAGTTGCTCTGGTTGTCCAAGTTCATTAATGACACTAAAACAAGGTGTACAAAATCTTTTAAAACATTATGTAAAAGAAGTTAATTCTGTCGAGGCAATTCAATGAAAAAAAAATTAAGTTATAGAGATAAACTAGTAGAGCTAGCGTATATTTATGATGTTAAAGAAATTAAGGAATATGAAAAAAGAAGAAAAAACCTAACTTCTGGCCAACTAGAACTTATTTTAAAAAAAAATAAAATCGCAATACCAAAAGATTTTAAAAGTAACTTTGTAAGAGATAACATCACCAAACCTGCTTTAAAAATTAAATTAAACTTAATAAATTATAAAGAAAATAAAATTAAGGATAAAAATAAAGCTTTAAGAAAATTTGAAAATTTTAAACACGATACACGTAGAAAAATTGGTAGAACGTTAAAGGACTTCTGGATTAGTATTGGAAATGTAGGATTAAATTTTCTCAATATTATTCCAAAATTAGGTAAAGTTACTTATAATTTTTTTGCTGATTTATTCACCGATTTATTTCATGGTATTTACAATCAACAAATAGAACCAGAAAAAGCCAGGAAAGTAATTATCGCTATCTGTTTAGTTGCAATTATAACAACAATATCATTTAGCGGTATAAATTATTTTTCTGATGATTTAGTTGTAAAAAAAATAGAAATAAAAAACCAAGACGCTAAGAAACCTAAAATTAAAAAGGAAGTTATAAAACAAAAAGTAAAAAAACCAGATATTAAAAAAGAGGCAAAAAAACCTGAAGTTAAATCAAAATTAAAAAAAGAAAAAAAATTAGAAGTAAAAAGGAAAAATGTTGATGAAGTAATTTTACCAAATTTAAATTTGAAAACAGAGACAGTTTTAAATCTCTTTAAAGATGTTGAATACGATCTAGGAAAAGTACGAACACAAAAATTAGTAAAACCTATTTACTTTACACAATTTCCAAGAGATTTAGATGCACTACAAAGCACTAAACTGAAAAAAGAAACTTTTATTAAAATAGTCTTACCTCTTATTGTAGCTGAAAATGAAAGAATTTTAGAAGATCGAGAAAAATTAATAACGATAACAAAAAAAAAATTTACTACTGATTTAGAGAAACAATGGATTAGACAAAAATTATTGGAATACAAAGTAAAAAAAGGTGATATGAAGGAACTGCTATTACGATTGGATATAATTCCAACATCAATATCATTAGCTCAAGCTGCAAAAGAAAGTGGATGGGGAACATCCAGATTCGCTTTAGAAGGAAACGCTATTTTTGGGCAATGGACTTGGAGTGGACAAGGTATAGCTCCACTAGATAGAGAAAGTAATAAAAAACACAAAATTCTAAAATTTCCAATTTTAAGAGCTTCGGTAAAAGCTTATCAAAATAATCTTAACACTCACAGAAGTTATACGAAATTTAGACAAAAAAGGTCAACATTAAGAGAGAAAAAAAAGAAAATTTCTGGTCTAGAATTAACAGAGACATTAAATAACTACGCTCAGACAGGTTCTGAATATACAAAAATATTAAATCAAATTATTAGACAAAATAGACTAACTGATTTTGAACTAGTAAGATTAGTTAATTCAGTAAAAAAAATTGAATTAAGTTCTTAAATTACTTATCTCCCACTACAAATTGAATACCTAACCATCTCCAATAGCCGCTTGGATCTCTTAGAGAGCAGTTAATTCTTCCTCTTTCACCAAGAAATTTCTCATTGATGTTTATGTGTAGTGTATTAGGATTTTCAAATTTAATATTAGATTGCCTCCATTTATTGTTTTCATTTGAGTAGCAATTTAATGATTTTAAATTTCTTATGTTTTCATAGAACTCTATTTTCACTTTAGGAGGGTTTTTGTTTTGTAAAAGATATTTTTCGTTAGGGAAAATTTCTTTATATTTAAAAGGCAGTGTTTTAGTTAAAGATTTAAATCTTTTAATTTCTCCATATTTTTCATTAATGGGAAATCTTGGTAGCTCAAAAAAATTCTTAGTTTCGTCTATTACTCCTGAATGTTGTCCAAACGCATATTTAAAACCTAGAGATGAAATTATATTTTTAAATTCTATGCTATATTCACCAAATGGGTAGGAAAAAAAAGATGAATTTTTTCCTAACTCTTTTTTAAAAATTGATATTGATTTTTCGATATCTTTTTTTATTAAATCATTGCTTTCATCTACTAAATATTCATGAGTATGACTGTGGTTGCCTATTTCTACAAAATCTTCCTTACTAATTTCTCTTATCTGCTCCCAAGTCATGTAATTGAACAAACCAACCTCACGAGTACTTACAAATAAAATAAATGGTATTTTTTCTTCTTTGAGGATAGGCCAGGCATTTTCATAAAATGAAAGAAAGCCATCATCAATAGTTAAAAGTACTTTTCGTTGTGATTTGTTATTTTTTAATTCGTTTTCAAATTTTTTTGGATCCACAAAACTTATTTTATTATCTTTAATTATTTTTAAGTGTTGTTTAAAATCATTAATCTTAATATTAGTAGAGGGGTATTTGTTTTCCTCAAACCTATGGTACATTAAAGAAATTATACCAAAATCATCTATATCTTGTGATTTATCATTAGAATACAAATTGTTTTGAAAAGCCAAAATAGCTATAAACAAACTAATGATTAAAGATTTTTTAATTCTGAATTGCATAGGAAAAGATGACAAAATCGGTTTAAAAGTTAATAATAAATTTTATATAAACTATTTTGATAGCAAAATTAATAGAAATGATCAATTGGTACTGAACATATTAAATCTAATTAAAAAACACAAAGTAAATATTGATAATAATTTCTCTATTCTTATAAATAACGGTCCTGGCAGTTTTTCATCAATCAGAATTTCTTTAGCAGTAGCAAAAGGAATTAAAATAACAAAAAAAATTAATTTATTTGGATATAAAAACTCAGATCTAGGTCAATTTAACCTTGCTAATATTGAGGTTTTAATTAAAAAGAATTTAATGGAAAAAAATTTGATTAAACCCTTATATATAAGTTAAATTATTACATGAATTCAATAGAAGAGAAGTGCAAAAATAAAGGTGTTAGACTTACAGATCAAAGAAAAGTCATAGCTAGAGTTATGTCAGACTCAAAAGATCACCCAGATGTGGATGAACTTCACAAAAGAGTGAGTGAAGTTGATAAAAAAATTAGTATCGCAACAGTGTACCGTACGGTAAAACTTTTTGAAGAAGCAGGTATTCTAGAAAAACATGATTTTAAAGGAGGTAAAGCAAGATACGAGCAATCTCCTGATGAACATCACGATCATTTAATTGATATAAATAGTGGAGAAATCATAGAGTTTGTCGATAAAGATATTGAAAAACTTCAAAATGACGTTGCAAAAAAATTAGGCTATAAATTAGTTGATCATAAATTAGAACTTTATGGTTCAAAAATAAAAAAGTAATTTGCCAAAAAAAATTTATATTAAAACTTTAGGCTGTCAAATGAACGAATACGATAGCAATCGTATTTTAGATTTTACAAAAAAAATAAATTATAATAAGACTCAAAATTTAAACGAAGCCAATTGTTATATACTCAATACATGTCACATAAGAGAAAAAGCCACGGATAAAGTTTATCATGACATTGGTAGAATTAAGAAAGCCTTCAGAAATAAATTAAAGCCTATTGTTATAATTGCAGGATGTGTTGCTCAAGCAGAAGGTGAAATTATATTAAAAAAAGAAAAATATATTGATGCTGTAATCGGCCCACAATCATATCATAAAATTAATGATATGATTTTAAAGTTAGAGATAAAATTAAATTCTATAAATTTTACCGAGTTTGATGTAGAAGAAAAATTTGATAGCTTAAACTCGTTAAAAAATTCTGACAGTAAAATTTCATCATTTTTAACTATTCAAGAAGGATGTGATAAATTTTGTAAATTTTGCGTAGTACCATACACTCGTGGACCGGAATATTCTCGATCTATCAAAGAGTTAGTATTAGAAGCAAATCAACTAGTAGATAATGGAACAAAAGAAATAATTCTGTTAGGTCAAAACGTGAATGCATACGACTTCAAAAAAAAGAGACTTTCAGACCTAATTTTTGAGATTTCGAAGATTCAAAATTTAAAGAGAATAAGATACACCACTTCACATCCAAAAGACTTTACTAAAGATCTAATAGAAGCACATAAAAATTGTGAAAAATTAATGCCACTAATACATCTGCCTGTTCAAAGTGGCTCTAGTAAGATTTTGAAAGAAATGAACAGAAAACATAGTATTGAGGAATATTTAGAAATTATTAAAGAAATTAAGCAAGCTAAACCTAATATCAAATTTTCAAGTGATTTTATCATTGGATATCCTGGAGAGACAGACGATGATTTTGAAAAAACAGTAAAATTAATGAATAATGTAAAATTTATTAACTCATATTCTTTTATATATAGTGCAAGACCTGGAACACCTGCATTTAATTTAAAAAAAATAAACGAGAAGAAATCTAAGGAAAGATTGGCTAATTTCCAAAAAGAAGCAGAAATAATTAAAACGAAATACAGAAAATCCCTTATCAACAAAGTGTCAAATATATTATTTGAGAATAAGGTTAAAAGTGAAAATAAATATTTTGGAAGAGATGAATATTTTAACTCAATCATTGTTAAAAGTGATGAGGATTTAACAGGTAAGATCAAAAACGTAAAAATTTTAGAAAGTAATAAAAATACTTTGTTTGGTGAAATTATCACAAATTATAATCAAAAAAATTATGCAGCCTAACTAGATGTCTAAAATTAGTAATTTAGAACAAAATCTTATTATAAAAAAAATTGATAAAGATACTGTCAATATTTCAATTAATAATAATGAGATGTTAATGGCTATTGTCGGTCAGTTTGATCAAAATTTAAAAAATTTATCAAAATATACTAAAACTGATATTTTTTTTCGAGGAAATTCCATTACCTGCAAAGGAAGTAGCGAGGGATTAGCAACATTTTGTGAAGCTATTAAGTTTTTAATAAACAAATATTTTTTAACGAATATTATTGAAAAAGAAGATATACTTCTTTCTGTGAAAAAAAATTTAGAAATAAGGGAGTCGAATGTTAAATCTTTTAAACAATTAATAAAAACTCCAAAAAAATCTGTAATAGCAAGGTCTGAAAAACAGTCAGAATATATTAAAGCTCTTAAAGAAAATGATATTGTAATGTCTCTTGGGCCTGCAGGAACCGGAAAAAGTTTTTTAGCTGTCTCAGTAGCAATAACTTTATTATTAGAAAAAAAAATAGATAGAGTAATTCTGTCTAGGCCAGCAGTAGAAGCGGGAGAAAAACTAGGATTTTTGCCCGGCGACATGAAAGAAAAAGTTGACCCATATTTAAGACCTTTGTATGACGCTTTATACGAACTTTTTGGAGCAGATAAAATAGACAAAAAAATTGAAACTGGTGAAATCGAAATTGCTCCATTAGCTTTTATGAGAGGAAGAACTTTAAAAAATTGTTTTGCAATTTTAGATGAAGCACAAAACGCAACAGAAACCCAAATTAAAATGTTTTTAACAAGAATAGGAGAAAATTCTAAATTAGTTGTAAATGGTGACCCAAGTCAGATAGATTTACCCAATAAAGAATATTCTGGTTTAAACAAATCTAAAAAAATACTCAAAAATTTAAATGAAATAAAAATAATCGAATTTGACCATAATGACGTAGTGAGACACCCACTTGTTTCAAAAATTATTAGAGCTTATCAAAATAAAAGCACTGATGATCAAAATTAATGTAATTACAAGCAGTAAAAATTGGTATCAATTTATAAAAAAACCAGACAGCTATATTGAAAGAAAAATAGATAAATTAAACTCAAAATACAAATTTTTTTTTAAGAAAAGTATTTTTTGTACTTTATTACTTTCGGATAATAGAGAAATAAAACACCTTAATAAAAAATTTAGAAAGAAAAATAAAGTAACAGATGTGCTATCTTTTCCCTTTCAGTCGAAAAGTGAGCTTAAAAAGCAACTCAAAAAGAAAAAAGAAATATATCTTGGTGATATCATTGTAAATCTGAATGAAATTGATTGCAAAAAAAATTTAAAAAATTTTAAAATAGAATTTGATCAATTGTGGATACACGGATTGGTCCATTTATTTGGATATGATCATAAAAAAGAAAAAGATTTTTTAGCAATGAATAAAATTGAAAAAAAATATATTAATGCGATTAATGCTTGAAAAATATTTAAATAATCGTTTTTTAATAATATATGTTACCCCATTTATTTTTGGCTTACTAACAACGTTATCTTTTCAACCATATAATTTAACTATAATTAACTTTATAGTTCTTCCTCTTTTATTCTATTTAGTAGTCCATATAAATAAAAAGTCTAAAGTGATATATCGCAAAAAACCTTATAAAAAAAATTTATTTTTATTTGGAGTGCTATTTGGATTCGGTTTTTTTTTAGGTGGGATATCTTGGATTACTAATTCATTAACATTTGATAAGAATTTTGAAATTCTAATACCATTTGCATTAATAATGATACCTTTATTTTTGAGCTTGTTTATGGGTTTGGCAATTTTATTTATTGGGCCATATTTAAAATTGAATTTTCCATCTTTAATTCTTTTTTCGGCAAGTTTAGGTTTATCAGACTACCTGAGGGGAAAACTATTTACTGGCTTCCCTTGGAATTTGTGGGCATACAGCACATCAGAATCCATTGAAATTATTCAAATTTTAAATGTAATAGGATTATATTCCTATAATTTGTTTGTAATAACATTATTTACTTTACCGGTAGTCATTTTTTTTAAAATTAAATTTGTGGAAAAAATATTCTGTTTTTCGTTTTCTTCTATTATTATTTTAAGTCTGTATATTTTTGGCAATTATGAGATTAATAAAAATCAAAAATTTTTGAATAAAAAAAATGAAAAAATATTCGTCAAAATAATATCTCCAAATTTTGATTTAAAATATGGTCTTAAAAAGATAGATATTGAAAAAAGATTCAAAAAATTAATTAGATATAGTGATCCTAATAAGAATAAGGAAACCCTTTTTATATGGCCAGAGGGAGTATTTAGCGGATATAGCTATGATGAAATTTTAATTTTTAAAGATCTTATCTCTAAAAGTTTTTCAAAAAAACATCGCATCATTTTTGGAACAAATAAATTAGACTTAAAATCTGGCCGTTATTATAATAGTATGCTCTTAGTAGATAATGATTTAAAAATAATTACGAGCTATAACAAAAGAAAACTTGTTCCATTTGGAGAATTTTTACCATTTGAAACTGCTCTGAATAAATTTGGATTAAAAAAAATTACAGAGGGGCATGGTTCATTTTTAAAAGGTAAAAATAATAACAATTTATTAATTAATAAATTAAATATTTTACCTCTAATTTGTTATGAAGTTATTTTTACGGATTTAGTCCAAAAATCTTCTAAAGAAACCAATCTAATTGTAAATATTTCTGAAGACGCATGGTTTGGAGAGTCAATAGGTCCGGATCAACACTTCGTTAAATCAATTTTCAGAGCTATAGAAAATGATACATTTTTTCTGAGATCAGCAAACAAGGGGATAAGTGCTATAATTGATAATAAGGGTAATATAATCAAACGATTAAATCGAAAAGAGGCAGGAAATATAGAATTAGATGTACCGTTAATAGAATCAAATAAAATTAAAAATGATTTGATCTTTTCAATACTTTTAATTACATATCTTTTTATCTTTCAATTTTACAAAAAATAAAAATGCATAATACTAAATATCTTTTTACCAGTGAGTCAGTTTCTGAAGGACATCCAGATAAAGTTTGCGATAGAATTTCAGATATGGTTGTCGACTCATATTTAGCGAAAGATCCAGTTTCAAGAGTTGCTTGTGAAACATTAACCACAACTAATAAAGTTATCTTAGCTGGAGAAACCAGAGGCCCAAAAATAGATAAAGAGGAATTAATAACTAAAGTAAGAGATTGCATAAAAGATATTGGATACAATCAAGATGGGTTTAGTTGGAAAACAGCAAATATTGAAACATTTCTTCATGAGCAGTCATCAGATATAGCAATGGGTGTTGACTCAAAAGATAATAAAGACGAAGGAGCTGGAGATCAAGGTATTATGTTTGGATACGCTTGCAATGAAACAGAAGAATTAATGCCAGCACCAATACATTATTCTCATAAAATTTTGCGTTTAATGGCAGAAGATAGAAAAAATGGAAATTTGAAAGGTATAGAGCCAGATTCAAAAAGTCAGGTTACAATGTTATACGAGGATGAAAAACCAAAAAAAGTTACTTCTGTTGTAATTTCAACTCAACATTCTAAAGACCTTAATCAAGAAAAAGTTCGAGAGGCAATTATTCCATACATCAAAAAATCAATACCAGAAAATTATTTAACAGATCTCAATCCAAAAGAAATTTATATAAATCCAACTGGGCAATTTATTATTGGAGGACCAGACGGAGACACTGGACTAACCGGAAGAAAAATTATAGTGGATACTTACGGAGGTGCGGCACCGCATGGAGGTGGAGCTTTTTCAGGTAAAGACCCAACAAAAGTTGACAGGTCAGCAGCCTATGCATCAAGATATTTAGCTAAAAATATTGTAGCAGCTGGCATTTCTGAAAAATGCTTAATACAACTTGCATACGCTATCGGTGTATCTAAACCTTTATCAATTTTTATTAAATTAGCTAACGGAGATGAAGGTAAAATTGAAAAAGTAAAAAAAACAATTGAAAACAATTTCAACTTAACCCCAAGAGGGATTAGGGAAATGTTAAAATTAAATAACCCTATATACGAGATTACCTCCGCTTATGGACACTTCGGCCGAAAGCCTACTAATAAGGGTGAATTTTCTTGGGAAAAAACAGATAAAATAGATTTATTTAAATTGTAATCTTGAAAAAACCTTAATTTTCTTCTAAATAACAGTTAAATTGTTGAACTTCAAAATGGGCAGTAGCCCATTTTTTTTTAGGGATAATAAAATGTTAAATTTAGGGATAATAAAATGTTGAATAGAGGACTAGATAAATTAGAGCTTTTAAGAATAGTCGAAGCAGTGGCTAACGAAAAATCTATCGATAAAGAACTTGTAATTGGTTCAATGGAAAGTGCTATCCAAAAGGCAGCTCTTACTAAATTTGGAAATGACAATAACATAGAAGTTATTATAAATAGAGAAAGCGGAGACATTAACATCCAAAAAGTTCTAGAAATTGTAGAAAAAGTAGAGGACACTGCAAGAGAAATTACTCTAGAGGAAGCTATAAAAATTGACCCTAAGAATACGGATTTAAAAGTTGGGGAAAAAGTTTTTGAGGAATTGCCCCAAATAGATTTTGGACGTATCGCTGCTCAAAGTGCTAAACAAGTTATAAGTAGCAGAGTTAGAGAGGCTGAAAAAGATAGACAATATGAAGATTTTATAGATAAGCAAGGTCAAATTTTAAGCGGAATAATTAAAAGATTAGAGTATGGCAATGTAATTGTGGACTTAGGTAAAGCAGAAGGAGTTATAAAAAAAGACGAACTTATACCAAGAGAAATTTTAAAAACAGGTGATCGTGTAAAAGCTTACTGTTATGAAGTAAAAAAAGAATTAAAGGGCCATCAAATATTTTTATCAAGAGCACACCCACAATTTCTTGCAAGATTATTTTTTCAGGAGGTCCCAGAAATCTATGAGGGAACGATAGAGATAAAAGCTGTTGCAAGGGATCCAGGTAGTAGAGCTAAAATTTGTGTTAATTCACAAGATTCGTCAATTGATCCTGTAGGAGCTTGCGTTGGTATGAGAGGAAGCAGAGTTCAAACAATTGTGAATGAACTACACGGGGAAAAAATTGATATTATAAAATGGACAGAAGATTTACCTACATTAATCTCAGAGTCTTTATCTCCAGCAGAAATACAAAGAGTTCTAATCGACCAAGATAATAAAAGAATTGATATAATTCTATCAGAAGAAAATTTAAGTAAAGCAATTGGTAGACGAGGACAAAATGTAAGATTGGCTTCTAAATTAACAAACTATGAAATCGATATACTTACTGACAAAGAAGACTCAGAAAGAAGACAAACTGAATTTAAAGAAAGAACAGAAACTCTAATTAAAAACTTAGAAGTTGACGAAACGTTAGGTCAACTTTTAGTTTCAGAAGGATTTATATCGATTGAAGAAATTGCTCAATCGCAACCAGAAGAAATTTCAAAGATAGATGCCATAGATGAAGAAACAGCAAGTGAATTAATTAATAGGTCTAAAGAAACTCTTATTAAAGAAAAAGAAGCAGTATCACTTAAATTAAAAGAACTTGGAGTCGAAGAGGAATTAATTAATCTCAAAGGAATGACACAAGGTATGCTTGTGATACTCGGTCAAAAAAATATAAAAAAACTGGGTGACTTTGCAGATCTATCATCAGATGAGTTAATAGGTGGGTTTGATGAAATTAAAGGAAAAAAAATTAGAATTGATGGTTACTTAGAAGAATTCTCATTATCAAGAAAAGAAGCAGACGAATTAATTATGTCAGCAAGAGAGATAGCGTACAAGTAATGTTATGGAAAAAGATAATAAAAAAAAGACTCTTACAATTTCGTCTGATTTAAAAAAGAAAATTGATACTTCATCATTAAATACCGACGGAAAAAAATCATTTGCTGTTAAAAAAAAAGAACCTTTTAGGGGCAGCAAAAACACTAATAAAATAAATCAAAATTATAATCCACCAAAAAATTTAGATTCTAAAAAAAATTTTACTAGGAAATTTATAGAACAACAAGCCACGAAAGCTTTTATAAAAAAAGACGATAAACCAACTGGAAAAAGTAAGCTTAAGCTTAAAGAACCTATAGATAAAAGAGATTTTAAATTAACTGTTTCAAGAGCTTTGAATGTTGAAGAAATTGAAATTAAACAAAGAAGTCTAGCCTCAGTTAAAAGAGCTAGATTAAAAGAAAAAAAAATAAACCCAGACGGCGAGAAGAAAGAATTTAAAAAAGTTTTACGAGACGTAAAAATTCCAGAGCAAATAACTATTCAAGAACTCTCTAATAGAATGGCGGAAAAATCTAATGATGTTATTAAATTTTTGTTTAACATGAAAGTTGTGGCTACAATAAACCATGTAATTGACAAGGATACAGCGGAATATATTGTTAAAGAATTTGGACATACTCCTGTTATTGAGGATAAGCCAAATATTGAGACAGGTAAAAAACAAGAAAAATTAAAGGGTGACGTCCAAACAAGACCACCAGTTGTAACTATAATGGGTCACGTAGATCACGGGAAAACTTCTTTGTTAGACGCCCTGAGAGATACCAATGTAGTTTCTGGAGAACACGGAGGCATCACACAGCACATAGGAGCTTATCAAGTCAAAACTAATGACAACAAATTAATTACTTTTATAGACACACCTGGCCACGCAGCATTCACAGAAATGCGAGCACGTGGTTCAAAAATCACAGACATAGTAATTTTAGTTGTTGCAGCAGACGATGGCATAAAACCCCAAACAGTCGAGGCTATTAAGCATGCAAAAGCAGCAAAAGTTCCTATTATTGTTGCAATAAATAAATGTGATTTACCTGAAAAAAATATAAGCAAAATCAAAAATGAAATGATGCAATATGAATTAATAGCTGAAGATTTAAGTGGCGACACTCTTTTCGTTGAAGTTTCGGCAATTAAAAAATTAAATTTAGAAAAACTTAAAGAAAGTATTTTACTTCAATCAGAAATACTTGATTTAAAAGCTTCTTATTCTGATCAAGCTAGAGGAGTGGTAATAGAGTCTAAAATAGATAAAGGTAAAGGACCTGTATCTACAATTTTAGTAAGCAATGGTAAGCTTAAAAGAGGTGATCACTTTATATGCGGCAATACATGGGGAAAAATTAGAGCAATGATTGATTATGATGGAAAAACAATAATTGAAGCGTTGCCATCAATGCCTGTAGAAATCTTAGGAATGAATAGTTCCGCTTATGCTGGTGCAGAATTTGTAGTTACTAAAGATGAAAATGAAGCAAAAAAAATGGCAGAATTTAAACAAATAAATTCTGATAAAACTAAAGTTTTAGTAAAAGATAAAAATACTTTATTTGAAGAAGCAAAAGATAAAGACGAGCTAAATATTATTATTAAATCTGATGTACAAGGGTCTAGTGAAGCTTTAAAAATGGCAATTAATAAAATTGAACATGATGAGGTTGAAGCTAAAATTATTCTTTCAGATATAGGAATGATAAATGAAACAGATGTATCTTTGGCAAAAGCATCAAATGCTATTTTAATAGGATTTAATGTAAAGCCAAATAGAGAAGCAAAAAAACTTGCCGAAGAACAAAAAGTAATCATTAAATATTTTAATATAATTTATGAAGCACTGGATCATGTTTCAAAATCTTTATCTGGACTTTTAGAACCAGATATCAAAGAAACGGTATTAGGAAACGCAGAGATACAAAAAGTGTTTTCAGTATCAAATGTTGGAAAAATTGCAGGATCAAAAGTTTTAAATGGTGAGATAAAAGCTAAGTCAAAAGCAAGAATAATAAGAGATGGTGTTATCGTTTATACCGGAGAAATCGTGACAATTTTTAGGGAAAAAAATCAAGTAAAAGAAGTGGGTACGGGCTTAGAATGTGGAATTAGTATAAAAGATTTTATAGATTTTAAAGAAAAAGATATTATTGAGTCATTTTTAGCCGAGGAAGTGCGAAGGTCAATTTAATGGGGAACCAAAGTTCGCAAAAACCTTTTAGTCAAAGACAATTACGAGTAGGAGAACTAGTAAAACAGAATTTGGGAGAGTTATTAATTCGAAATGAGGCAAAAATACCATCCGTTAACTCAAAATTGATCACAGTCACAGAAGTAAGAATGACACCAGATCTAAAAACAGCTAGGGTGTACGTTATTCCCTTAGGTGGTGGGGATACCAAAGAAACAGTTAGGATCTTGACGGAGTACTCACATCTTGTTAGAAAAGCCCTGTCTAAAAGGCTAGATATTAAGTTTCTTCCTAAACTCACTTTTGTAGAAGATAACTCATTTGAATATGCTGAAAAGATTGAGAGAATAATAAAGAAAAATAAAGAAAATGATGAAGAAAAAAAACGATACAATTAAGTCTTTGGCTGTTCACAGCAAAGATGTCGGATCCACAGAAATACAAATAGGTTTACTTACAGACAAAATATCAAAATTAGCAGAACATTTTAAAAATGCCAAAAAAGATAAACATTCGGCTGTAGGTATGACTAAATCAGTTAATAAAAGAAAAAAACTACTTTCATATTTAAAAAAAACAAAACCTGATTCTTATCAAAAGGTTTTAAAACAGTTAAATTTAAGGAAATAATGTTCAAAATACAAAAAGAAGAATTAGAAATTAATGGAAAAAAATTAACTCTTGAGACTGGCAAAATAGCACGACAAGCTGATGGAGCGATTATAGCAACTTGTGGTGAAACAGTAGTAATAGCAACTGTAGTTGGGGCAAAAAAATTAAGAGATGGGCAAGATTTTTTTCCACTTTCAGTAAATTATCAGGAAAAATATTATGCGGCAGGAAAAATACCAGGCGGATATTTCAAAAGAGAAGCAAGACCGACTGAATCTGAACAATTAATCTCACGACTAATTGATAGACCCATTAGACCTTTATTTCCTTCAAGCTTTTTGAACGAAGTTCAACTATTACCTACAGTATTATCATATGATGGTGAGAACCAAGCTGATGTGCTTTCAATTATAGCATGCTCGGCTTCGTTAGCAATTTCAGGCTTACCTTTCGGTGGACCAATAGCTGCCAGCAGAGTTGGTTATAAAGACGGTAAGTATTTATTAAATCCATCACCGGAAGAATTACAAGAATCAGAATTAGATCTTGTTGTTGCTGGAACAAAAGATGCTGTTTTAATGGTGGAGTCAGAAACCTCAGGGCTTTCAGAAAAAATAATGCTGGACGCTGTAAAATTTGGGCATGAGAGTTTTGTGCCAGTAATAGAAGCTATAGAAAAACTTGCTAAAAAAGCTGGTAAACCAAAATGGGAAGTTGAAGAAGTGGACCATTCTGATGTCAAAAAAAAAATTACTGGTGCAGTTGAATCGGATCTAAGAAAAGCTTTCAAGGAAATAGATAAAAAGAAAAGATCAACTGCTATTTCAGAAATAGAAACTAAATGTAAAGAAATGTTTGCTGAAGATGAAAATATAACTGAAAATCAAGCTATGGCTCAGTTAAAGTCACTTGAAAAAGATATTGTTAGAACAGCAATCATAAAAGATAAAAAAAGAATTGATGGAAGAGGTTTAGCAGATGTTAGACAAATTAAGTGTGAGGTTGGAGTGCTGCCAAGAACACACGGTTCAGCTTTATTTACTAGAGGCGAAACACAAGCATTAGTAGTAACTACTTTAGGTATGTCAGATGACGAACAGAGAGTAGAGAGCTTAAGTGGAATGCAAAAAAACAGGTTTATGTTGCACTACAATTTTCCTCCTTTTTCAGTAGGAGAATGTGGAAGAATAGGCACAGGTAGAAGAGAAGTAGGTCATGGGAAATTAGCATGGAGAGCAATTAATTCGTCTTTACCAAAAGGTGAAGATTTTCCATATACTCTAAGAGTGGTTTCCGAAATTACCGAATCTAATGGCTCATCATCGATGGCAACAGTTTGCGGAACTTCGTTGGCTCTTATGGACGCAGGTGTTCCAATCAAAGAACCAGTAGCAGGCATAGCAATGGGTTTAATTAAAGAAGGTGATGATTTTTCAGTATTATCAGATATCCTGGGAGATGAAGATCATTTAGGAGATATGGATTTTAAAGTAGCTGGAACAAAAAATGGCATTACATCCCTTCAAATGGATATTAAAATTACGGGTATTACTTTTGAAATTATGGAAAAAGCTTTAGACCAAGCAAAAGGTGGTAGAGAACATATTTTAGGTGAAATGAATAAAGCACTTAAAGTCTCAAGAAAAGAATTTTCAAAACACACGCCTAAAATGGAAATTATAAAAGTTGACAAAAAGGATATCGCGACAGTAATAGGTAAAGGTGGAGCAACCATAAGAGAAATAGTTGAAACATCGGGAGCTAAGGTTGATGTTAAAGATAATGGAGAAGTAACAGTTGCCGCTCCTGACGAAGAGTCTAGAAATAAAGCTATTGAATTTATTAAAAGTTTAGTTGCGAAACCTGAAATGGGAAAAATCTATAAAGGGAAGGTAGTGAAGATTATGGAATTTGGTGCATTTGTAAACTTTTTAGGAAAACAAGATGGTCTTGTACATATTTCTGAACTTGCGGCTAAAAGAGTTGAAAAAGTTGGAGATGTTGTCAAAGAAGGAGACGAGGTATCTGTAAAAGTTGTTGGCTTTGATAGAGGTAAAGTTAAATTATCTATGAAACAAGCTAGCGCTTAAGAAATATTTTTAGGATCAGGCATTCCTACTTTATTGTATCCGGCATCGACATAATGAATTTCGCCAGTAACACCTGCAGCTAAATCGCTTAGAAGATATAAAGCTGAATTCCCTACGTCATGAATATCTACATTCCTTTTCAAAAAAGAATGATCTTCATTCCATTTATATAAAAATTTTGCATCTCCAATTGCTGATGCTGCCAAGGTTTTAATAGGACCAGCGCTTATTGCGTTAACACGCATTCCTTTTGAACCTAGATCTCTTGCCAAATACTTAACACTCGCTTCTAGAGCAGATTTACATACACCCATAACATTATAATTTGGTATAGCTTTTGTAGATTCATAAGTTAAGGTAAGCAAACTTCCTCCTTCTTTCATAATTTTAACTGCTTCTTTAGAAACCTCAGTAAAAGAAAAACATGAAATAAGCATACTTCTTAAAAAATTTTCTCTGCTGGTATTTAAATATTCACCTGATAATTCTGATTTATCAGAAAAAGCTACAGCGTGTACAACGAAATCAATTTGCCCCCACTTAGATTTAATATCTTCAAAAAGTTTTATAACTTCTTCTTTTTTTTCAACATCACAACTAAATGTTGCTTTAGAATTTAATTTTTCTGCTAATGGTATAACTCTTTTTTTTAAAGCATCACCAAGATATGTAAATGCAAGTTCAGCTCCCGCATCTGCTAGTTTTTGTGATATACCCCAAGCAATAGAGCGCTCGTTGGCTACGCCCATGATTAATCCTTTTTTACCTTTCATTAAGCTCATAATTACACTTTCTCAAAAATTAATGCAGCATTGGTTCCTCCAAAACCAAAGCTATTAGACATAACGGTATTTAAAGTTGTTTCTTTTTCAGTTTTAGAAACTATTGGAAATTTTTTTGCTTCTTCATCCATTTCTGTAATGTTTGCTGAACCAGCAATGAAGTTATTTTTCATCATAATCAAACAATATATAGCTTCATGAACAGAAGCAGCTCCTAAAGGATGACCTGATAAAGATTTTGTAGAACTAATTTTTGGTATCTCATTTCCAAAAACTCCTTTAACTGCATTTAATTCTGTAATATCACCAACTGGTGTTGATGTACCGTGAGTATTTATATAATCAATTTTATTTTTAGCAGTAGCCATAGCCATTTTCATACATCTAACTGCACCTTCACCTGATGGTGCAACCATATCGTATCCATCTGAAGTTGCTCCATAACCAGTTAATTCAGCATATATTTTAGCACCTCTAGCTTTTGCGTGCTCATACTCTTCAAGAACTAGCACTCCACCACCACCAGCAATAACAAATCCATCTCTAGTTTTGTCATAAGCTCTTGAAGCTGTTTCAGGTGAATCATTATATTTTGACGATAATGCTGTCATAGCATCAAACATTGCAGTCATCGCCCAATGTATTTCTTCACTACCACCTGCAAAAACAATGTCTTGTTTCCCCATTTGAATTAACTCCATTGAATTTCCAATACAATGACCGCTGGTTGCACATGCAGAACTCATTGTATAATTAATTCCCTTTATTTTAAAAGGAACCGCAAGAGTTGCAGAAGCGGTGCTTGCCATAGTTCTTGGTACAATAAATGGCCCCATTAGTTTTGGGGTTTTAGCTCTAGTTCTGTCAGCTGCCACAATAACATTTTCGATTGAAGGCCCACCAGAACCCATAATTGCTTCTTTCATTGCTATATAATTATAAGCAGACCCTGACCCCATAAATCTTATTGTTTTTCTATCAATGTGGTCTTCAAGCTTTATTTTTGGTTTGCCATGAATATGACTTCTTAAATTATGTTCTTTATATTCTTCCGAATATGAAATTCCTGATTTTGAATTTAATAGTGATTGGTGAACTTCCTCTTGATTGTTACCAAGACAAGATACAATACCAAGACCCGTAATTACTACTCTTCTCATGATTTAAATAAACCTACTTTTAAATTTTCTGCTTTATAAATTATTTTACCATCAGCACTCAAAATACCATTAGCTAGTCCAACTGCAGTTCCTTTTTTTTTTAAAATTCTTTTTATATTAATTTCGTAAGTAGCCATTTTTACAGTTTTCAAAACCTCACCAGTAAATTTTACAGAGTTAACCCCTAAAGCTCTTCCTTTTCCTGGCTCTCCTATCCATCCGAGAAAAAAACCAACTAATTGCCACATCGCATCTAACCCAAGGCAACCTGGCATAACCGGATCTTTCTTAAAATGACAATCAAAAAACCACAAATTATCTTTAATATCAAGTTCTGCTTTTATGTATCCTTTTTTAAATTCTCCCGAATTTTGTTCAATTTTTGTAATTCTGTCAAACATTAGCATTGGAGGAAGGGGGAGTTTCGCGTTTCCTTCACCAAACAGTTCTCCATTTCCACAAGCGATTAAATCTTCATAACTAAAACTATTTTTTTGCATAATTAAAAATAAGTTTTACTTGATTTATCAATTTAATCATATATATTTAGTTTAG
>Ga0233438_10000631_pt1 | contig 43295 bp, 43 predicted proteins | sample SI_123_September_FD_182720 | JGI IMG/M metagenome (GOLD analysis project Ga0233438, IMG submission 182720) | Seawater microbial communities from Saanich Inlet, British Columbia, Canada - SI_123_September2016_10_MG | ecosystem: Environmental > Aquatic > Marine > Inlet | place: Canada: British...
TGTACAGGTTAAGCTGTAGTGAAACCAGGTAAACTCTATAAGGTGCAATGTCATGTATATCAGTGCTTGAGCGCGACACGTGCGATGCTGAAGGGTAGGCAGCTAAAGTTTGCTGGTAACAGTAAACGTAGATAAATGATAAGGGTCACATTTTTGTGATACAGGATCCGGCTTATAGATCTGCTTTTTTTAATTTTCAAAAAAACTAAATCGATTTCCACCATACCCTTTCACTTCAGAGAATTGAGGAGCACAAGATAAGTCTGTATGTTTGGAATGTTCTATAATGAGTACACCATCTGTCTCTAATAATTCATTTTGAAATACAAGTTCCACAATTTTTAAAAACTGTTCAAGTTCAATCTCATACGGGGGGTCGGCAAATATAATTGTAGAAGTTTGCTTAGTTTTTTCTAAAAAACCAAAAACATCTGCTTTTATGACTTGAATGGGCATTTCAAATTCTTCAGAAGTTTGAGAAATAAACTTCGTACAATGAAAATTTTGATCTACTGCCACAATACTTTCTGTTCCTCTTGAAGCAAATTCATAACTAATATTTCCAGTGCCTGAAAATAAATCTAACACCGAAATATCATGAAAATGATAGCGATGATTTAAGATATTAAACAATGCTTCTTTGGCCATATCAGTAGTGGGGCGCACCGGTAATTTTTTTGGTGCCATGATTCGTCTTGCCTTAAATATTCCTGAAATGATGCGCATTATAAGCTATTTAGAAGTGTGAAATGTTTAGAACTAGTATCGCTGCTATAAAGCATGGCATCTTTAGATAGGATACTAACATGTCTTACGTATTTGTAGGCAATTTGATAGAGTTCGTCATTTTCATCAACAGAGCCCATTAAGACTACTGGAAATTTTTCTGGATTAAGATGTAATTGTTCTGCTGTAAACAATAGGTAATAGATAAAATCTTCTTTAGTGTTGTACTCAAAACGGTTATAAAACTTTAATTTATTGTTTTCAACAACAATGATTTCAAAATGAGATACCTCAATATTGAGATACATTTTTAATAAGTTTGAGTTTTTTTCAAGTGTCAATATTCGGTTTAATATAATGGTGGTACTGTGCTTGTATTCAAAACTACCAAAACGATCAAATATAAAGTTATTGATGTTCATTAAAGGTACATATACAATCATGATATCTGCAATCGAAAGATGGTCATAAGTAATGAAATCAGTTTTTAAAATTTTTGTATTAAACTTTAGGTAATCGACAAGGTTTGTTTCATCAAATAAAGGTTTAGGGACCAGAGTCGCCAACTCATTATCGTGAATGATGGTTACTTTTCTAAATTGTTTATGAAGTTCTTCAAAACTATTAAAGCAATGTTTAAGTTGATCTAAAAGTGCTTGAGGAGATTGTTTTTTGTCAAAAATAACCGTCTCCAAAAAGTCAATTTTTGAGGACATTGAGTTTAAAACAAAAAAAGAAAGTCCATTCAAGTTTACTTGAATGGACAATTCATATATAGATTCTGATATGTTATTGTTCTTTAGAATAATTTTTTGGCCAGTTTCCATTTGTGTTTATTTCATCCATCGCTCCTACTTTAAGGCTAGGTCCATTAACTCCTTCCACAGATTTGACTTCTGACTCTAAGTCTACCAAGTTTTTATCCTGATCGTAAAGGAGTATTTTTTTAGAAACAGAGGCTTCAAATACAGGGATGTTAGTACCGTTTTGTTCCAAAAGTCCTGCTTTTAATTCAAATTTTTGACCATCTTCTAACGTAGGAATATCCATCATTGTTTTGTAGCGAGGATCCGCTCCAAATAAAGAGTCTTTTACAGGGACAAATCCAAGTGTATCTATAATGACAATATCTTTAGTTGTATCAACTCCATACAAGCGTGTCAGTTCTTTATCGATGATTGTTGAATCTCGTCGTTGTGTGATGGTAAATTTTTCAGTTTCAATGAATTTTACCAGACTATCCCAGTTGCCTTCAAATCGACCAGTAACAGTTCTGTGCGCTAATTCAGCATCTCTAATATCTTTAAGATTTTCGATTACTACCTTATAGCGTTTTTCTTTGAGTTGGTTAAATTGAATTTCACCATATACGGACATAAAAGTAATATATCCTAAATAAATGATGAGTCCCCAAAGACCCACAAGTATAAGCGGTTTATACTTTTTCGGGACAAATTTATCAATAAGATAAACAATTCCAATGGTCAGTAGAATGACGGCAACGATTATTACAAAAATTATCATAGTTATATAAATTGTTATGAGACATGACAAATCTACAATTTTTTTTTATTCAATAAAGTGAATGTTACTAAAAATCATTTCTATATTTGAATAAAAATATATCTGCTATACAAATCAATGGACACGAATGACTTTTATAAATTACTAAAAACTAGTTTTCCTTTTTCTCCAACACCTAAACAAAACATTGGTTTGCAGCAACTTTCTAATTTTGTTTTTAGTAGAGAACCGAATGAACTCTTTGTTTTAAAAGGCTATGCAGGTACTGGAAAAACAACCATCATAGGGGTTCTTGTGAAAAATTTATGGGAAGTACAAAAAAGTGCTATTTTATTGGCTCCAACTGGTCGTGCGGCAAAAGTAATTAGCAACTATTCGCAAAAAGAAGCGTTTACAATTCATAAGAAAATTTATGTACCTCGTTCCGAAAAAAACGGTAAAATCTCTTTTGTACTAGCTCCAAACAAACACAAGAAAACCCTTTTTATAGTGGATGAAGCGTCTATGATTTCCGATATTTCTAATCAAGCAAAGTTATTTGGAACAGGAGCATTATTGGACGATTTGATTCAGTACGTATACTCTGGTTTTCAGTGTAAGTTGTTGTTAATTGGTGATACTGCACAATTACCACCCGTGAAACTCGATTTAAGCCCTGCCTTAAACGAATCTAATTTGGAACTCAGTTATAATAAAGAAGTGCTCCGTTTAGAACTAGACGAAGTGGTAAGACAAGGGGAGGACTCAGGAATTTTGTTCAATGCCACGCATTTGAGAGAAGCCATCTCTAATTCCTACTTCGACTCTTTTCAATTCAATCTAAGTGGATTCAAAGATATTGTCCGTTTAAGTGATGGTTATGAGATTATGGATGCTATTAATGACGCTTACAGCAACTTAGGAAACGAAGAAACAGCTTTAATTGTACGTTCTAATAAAAGAGCAAACCTATACAATGAACAAATTCGATCACGTATTTTGTTTAATGAAAATGAATTAACTGCAGGTGATTTTTTAATGATTGTTAAAAATAATTATTTTTGGTTAAAACCTACGAGCGAAGCTGGATTTATAGCTAATGGAGATATTATTGAAGTTTTGGAAGTCTTTAGTATCAAAGAATTATATGGGTTTCGCTTTGCAGAAGTTAAGATCCGTATGGTAGATTACCCTAAAATGCGTCCTTTTGAAACCGTTTTAATGCTAGACACCATTACATTGGAAACCCCCTCATTGCCTTATGAAGAGTCTAATAAATTGTATCAAGAAATTCTAAAAGATTTTGAAGACGAAACTTCTTCTTATAAGAAGTTCTTAGGGGTTAAAAAGAGTAAGTACCTCAATTCTCTTCAAGTGAAATTTTCGTACGCGATTACATGTCATAAATCGCAAGGAGGTCAGTGGAATACCGTATTCGTAGAGCAACCCTATTTACCTAATGGTATAGATCGCGATTACTTACGTTGGTTATACACTGCAATGACCCGTGCCAAAGAAAAACTATATCTTATTGGTTTTCAGGAAGATTATTTTGAAGATTAAAGTCTTTTTCTTTAAATAACTTTTCAAAAAAATAGTGTAATTTTGTTTTACAACCAACCTAAAAATAAATGAAAATAATCGCCATGATTCCTGCCCGTTATAGTGCATCCCGCTTTCCTGGAAAACTGATGCAAGATTTAGCTGGAAAAAGTGTAATACTTAGAACTTATGAGGCTACTGTTGAAACAAATTTGTTCAGCGCTGTTTATGTAGTCACGGACAGTGATATTATTTCGAATGAAATTAAAAAACATGGTGGCAATGTTATCATGAGTCAAAAAGAGCATGATTCTGGAAGTGATCGAATTGCCGAAGCTGTACAGGGTATAGAGTGTGATATTGTAGTTAATGTACAAGGAGATGAGCCTTTCACAGAAAAAGTGAGTTTACAGAAAGTTTTAAGTGTGTTTAAAGATGACCAAAAGCAAGAAATTGATCTTGCTTCTTTGATGGTTCACATAACAGATGTTGGTGAAATACAGAATCCAAACTCTGTGAAAGTAATTATTGATCAACGCAATTTTGCATTGTATTTTTCTAGAAGCCCAATCCCTTATCACAGAGACAAATCAATAGATATTAAATATTTTAAACACAAAGGTGTGTATGCTTTTAGAAAACAAGCCTTGCTTGATTTCACGAAGCTTCCAATGCAAATGTTGGAAGCCTCAGAAAAAATTGAGTGCATACGATATTTAGAATATGGAAAAAAAATAAAAATGGTTGAAACGGATATTCAGGGAGTTGAAATTGATACTCCAGAAGATCTAGAAAGGGCTAAAAACTTATGGAAAAACGATTAATTTAATTAGTAGATTTTGAAGAAGATAGATTTAGATAGCTGGAATCGAAAACACCACTTTACTCATTTTAATTCATTAGAAGACCCGTACTTTGCAGTCACAATTCCTTTTGATGTGAGCGCAGCTTATAGAAAGTCCAAAAGTACTTCACTTAGTTTTTTTGCCATATATCTTCACGATTGTATGAAAGCTGTCAATGCAGTAGATAATTTTAAATATAGAATTATAGAAAATGAAATTTTCGAATTTGATGTTATTAATGCTTCTGCAACTCTTTTAAGAGAAGACAAAACCTTTGGGTTTAGTTTTATTAATTACTCAGAGAATTTTGAAGATTTTAACACCAATATAGAAAGCGAAAAACAACGCATTAATGAATCAACAGAACTTTATCCGCCCATAAATGGATTAAATTGCATCCATTGTTCGGCTTTACCATGGTTTACTTTTACCTCGCAAAAAGAGCCTTTTTCGGGAACTAAAGATTCGATCCCAAAATTTGCATTTAGTAAAACCTATAAAGATGGGGATCGATTATTAATGAATGTAGGAATTAGTGTTAGTCATGCCTTGGTAGATGGTTATCATGTAGGTCTTTTTGTAGAAAAATTTCAAGAAAATTTAAACCGTCCATAATTTTATGGATTTATTGTAGTTAGTTATGAATATGAGTTTTAAAAATTTCCCAATGGTTTCCAAAGTTGTTTTTGGACGTGGTAGTTTCACTCAATTAGGGGAGATTATTACACCAATGCGTCTTAACGAACGTGCACCATTTATATTCTTGGTTGATGATGTGTTTGAAAATAACACAACATTATTAGCTAAGATTCCTCTTTTGTATGAAGATCAAATTATTTTTATTTCTACTGAAGAGGAACCAAAAACTTCTCAAGTTGACATATTGGTAGAAAACATTGTTTTAGGATCTAGTGTTTTACCCTCAGGGATTATTGGAGTCGGAGGTGGTTCTGTTTTAGATTTAGCTAAAGCAGTAGCATTGATGTTGACTAATAATGGTCTTAGTCAAGAGTACCAAGGTTGGGATTTGATCAAACAAAGAGGAATTTACCATGTTGGAATTCCTACAATTTCAGGAACTGGCGCCGAAGTTTCTAGAACAACTATTTTAACTGGTCCAACCCTAAAATTAGGAATCAATAGCGATTTTACGCCCTTTGATCAAGTGATTTTAGATCCAGAACTGACAGAGGGTGTTTCTAAAGAGCAATGGTTTTATACTGGAATGGACTGTTATATTCATTGTGTAGAATCTCTAACAGGAAGTTACCTCAACGCTTTTAGTAAAACATATGGAGAGACCGCTTTAGAGCTTTGTAAAGAAATTTTCTTAGGAACATTAACTCCAAGTGAGAGTCAAGATAAACTTATGATGGCATCATGGCACGGAGGAATGAGTATTGCCTATTCTCAAGTAGGTGTAGCTCATGCAATGAGTTATGGCTTGTCTTTTTTATTAGGTACAAAACATGGTATAGGAAATTGTATTGTATTTGATCACCTAGAAGAATTTTACCCAGAAGGGGTGCAATTATTTAAACAAATGAAAGCGAAGCATGGCATTGTATTGCCACAAGGAATTTGTGCAAATCTATCAGATAAACAATTTGACATCATGATTGATGTTTCTTTAAGTCTTGAACCCTTATGGGAAAACGCCATCGGAAAAGATTGGAAAAATAAAATTACAAGATCTCGTTTAAAGGATCTTTATTCTAAAATGTAAGAATGCAAAGAATTTCAAAATTTATATACTACCGATTGTTAGGATGGAAAGTAACGGGCTTTAAAAATTTTGATTCCGTAAAAAAAGCTGTACTTATTGCAGCCCCTCATACCAGTTGGCATGATTTTTACATAGGTGTCTTTTTAAGATCATCTCTAAAGTTGGAAGCTCATTTTGTAGGTAAAAATGTGCTATTTAACCCTTTGATAGGGTGGTTTTTTAGAGCGCTTGGCGGGTCACCTGTGCGACGAAATGCAAATGAAAAACAAGTAGATGCCATTGCGCGATTGTTTGAAGGTAGAGATTTATTTCGTATGCTGTTAGCACCAGAAGGTACCCGTAAAAAGGTCGAAACTTGGCGAACAGGGTTTTATTATATAGCTAAAACTGCAAAAGTACCAATTGTGATGTTATCTTTTGATTTCGAAAATAAAGTAAACCGGTTTTCAAAACCTTTTTACCCCACAGATAATATTGAGGCGGACTTTAAGTTTATGCGTGGTTTTTTTGAAGGTATTAAAGGGAAAGTTCCTGAGTTTTCTTAATTACTCTTGCATGGTATGATACACAAATTGGACATCGTCATCCTCTTCGAGTTTTTCTAATAATTTTTCAACCTCAGCGACTTGTGCTTCATCTAAGGGTTTAGTTACTTGTGGAATGCGTTCAAACCCAGAAGAAAGAATTTCTATCCCTCGTGTTTCTAATTCAGATTGTATGGCTCCAAAGCTTTCAAAGGGGGCATATATTAAAATACCATCTTCATCCTCAAATACTTCCTCCGCCCCAAAATCAATAAATTCAAGTTCAATGTCGTCAACTTCTAACCCTTCTGCATTGATTCTGAAATTACAAGTATGATCAAACATAAACACCACAGAACCAGAAGTTCCTAAACTTCCATTACATTTATTGAAAAAACTTCTGACATTAGCAACCGTACGCGTATTATTGTCTGTAGCCGTTTCAACGAGAACAGCAATGCCATGAGGAGCATAGCCTTCAAACAATACTTCTTTATAATCTCCTTGACTTTTGTCACTAGCTCGCTTAATAGCACGATCGATGTTGTCCTTAGGCATGTTAACTGCCTTTCCATTTTGAATCACAGCTCTTAATCTAGAATTACTATCTGGATCAGCTCCACCTTCTTTGACAGCCATGACAATGTCTTTTCCAATACGTGTGAATGCCTTGCTCATCGCAGACCAACGTTTCATTTTTCTTGCTTTGCGAAATTCAAAAGCTCTTCCCATAGGTTTTTGTGTTATTCTAAATAATGTTTAACAAAAATAAAAATGCTGTGATAAAAAACAAGTATAATTTGAATTAAAACTTTAAAAAAGAGTTTCAAGAATTTCTAAACTGTACATTTGAAGATGGTTTGGGAGTTTATTTTCTTTTGGTAATACAGCCAAGTACCGATCGTCATTGGTAGTGTAAACCAATTTATAACGTGGAGTTTTAGTACTGATTTTAGACACTAAATCCTTGATAAAATCATCATGATGTACCAAATCTTTACTTCCTAAATGAAAAACCCCGTGTTTGTTTCTATTGATGATGTAGTGTAATTGTTGAGTGACTTTTTTATCTGAAATGACATTCATAATTAGATTTGGAAATAATTCTATAGGGGTGTCAAATTCGAGATGTAATTTAAGCTCATTAATCCGTGGAGAAGCCACACCAAAAACCATAGGCAAACGTAAAATGGTAACTTTTTTAGGGGATAGTTTTAAAAACAATTGTTCAAGTCTGATTTTAAAATGACCATATACACTGTTACTTAGAGTCGTGTCATTTTCATAACTTGGAAATTTGCTGTAGGCATCAAATACATTGGCAGAAGACAGAAAGATAATTTTGCAATTTTTTTGAGTAGAAATATATTCAAAAACATGTTTGTGCGCCGTTAATTGTGCTGTAAAATCACCTCTTAGTGCAGAGATGATAATCGTAGGTTTGACCACATTTAAAATCTCAAAAACATCATCTTCTTCAAAGTCGTAATGAAAAAAATGTTTATTGTTTTCAAACGATGAAAGAGGAGTTTTATATGTTCCAAATGTTTGGTAATAGGAGTGGAGTTCTTTATAAATCGCACTTCCTAAATAGCCACTAACACCTAATATTAAAATGCGGTGTTTTTTTAATGTAGCCATAATTTAACAGATGTTATTTTTTGTAAAAAGGAAGTTTTACAACCTTAGCAGGTACTTTTTGTTTTCGAATTACGATACGTATTTCAGTTCCAACTGCTGCACGATCGGATAAAATATACCCCATTCCAATTCCTTTACCTAAAGAAGGCGCCATGGTTCCAGATGTAACAGTTCCAATGACATTTCCAAAAGCATCTTCTACAGTGTAATCCTTTCTAGGAATGCCACGTTCTAGCAGCTCAAACCCAACCAAACGTCTTTTAGGACCTTCTTCTTTTTCAGTTTTAAGTGCTTCAGAATTTGTGAACGGCTTCGTAAACTTTGTTATCCATCCCAAACCAGCCTCAATAGGAGAACTTTGGTCATCGATGTCATTTCCATAAAGACAATACCCCATTTCCAATCGCAAAGTATCTCGAGCCGCTAATCCGATGGGTTTGATTCCATAAGAAGTACCCGCTTCTAGTACTTTGTCCCATACTTGTTTAACTTCTGAATTTTTACAATAAATTTCAAAACCACCACTTCCTGTATAACCTGTTGCAGAAATGATGACATGCTCAATACCTGCAAAATCTGTCACCACAAAATTATAGAACGCTATGGAAGACAAATCAACACTAGTTAACGTTTGCATCGCCTCTACAGCTTTGGGACCTTGGATAGCTAATAATGAATAGGCATCGCTAATATTTTTCATTTCAGCACCCATTGTATTTTTGGAAACGATCCAATCCCAATCCTTTTCTATATTACTGGCATTGACTACTAACAGGTAAGTTTCTTCTTTAACTTTATAAATAATTAAATCATCAACAATACCTCCCTCTTCGTTTGGCAAACAACTGTACTGCGCTTTTCCTACCGTTAGTTTTGAAGCATCATTAGAAGATACCGTTTGGATAAGGTCTAAGGCATTTGGACCTTCAATAAGAAATTCGCCCATGTGAGAAACATCAAATACACCTACGTTATTTCTAACAGTTTGATGTTCGGAATTAACCCCTTCGTATTGAACGGGCATATTGTATCCAGCAAAAGGAACCATTTTGGCGCCTAAAGCTTCATGTGTTGATTGGAGAGCAGTAAATTTCATAAGTAATTAAATTTATAACACGACAAATCTAATCAAAAATAAGAATCGAAATGAATTAAAGCTGTTTTAAAAATGCTTTAAATTCTGAATAGTCCATAATGTAAGTAGCCACTTTTTGTTTGTCAATGACAGATTTTATTTGTGGAGGCAAAGGAATTTCAGTATCAATAACTTCTTTAACCACATCTAAAAACTTTGTTGGGTGGGCAGTTTCCAAAAATACACAATGTGCTTGCGGATTGGTTTCTAAATAGGATTTGCAACCTAAATAACCAACGGCTCCGTGAGGATCGGCAACATAATTAGTAGTCTTATAAATCTCGTCTAACGCTTGTTTTGTTTCTTCATCGGTAAAACTGTATGAAGATAAATTTGATTTTAAAGTTTCATAGTCATTGTTATAAATGGCTTGAATTCGAATAAAATTACTTGGATTTCCCACATCCATAGCATTACTCACCGTCTGAACTGATGGTTTTGGATCGTAAGAATTAGACTCTAAATAACGAGTCACTACATTATTATCGTTGTTAGAAGCGATAAAATGTTTAATAGGTAAGCCTAATTTTTGTGCAATCATTCCAGCACATACATTTCCAAAATTTCCACTTGGAACTGAAAACACGATATCTTTAAAATTGTTTTTAAGTTGCTTGTACGCAAACATAAAATAAAACAGTTGGGGAAGCCATCGTGCAACATTGATAGAATTTGCAGATGTTAATTGCATAACCGATGTAAGGTCATCATCTAAAAACGCTTTTTTTACCATGTCCTGACAATCATCAAAAGTACCCTCAACTTCAAGGGCAGTGATGTTTTGACCTAAAGTCGTTAATTGTTTTTCTTGGATATTACTGACTTTTCCACTTGGATATAAAATTACAACGCGCACTCCTTTAACTCCCAAGAACCCATTGGCTACAGCTCCTCCAGTATCTCCAGAAGTTGCAACTAATACGGTTACTTCGTTAGAGTTATCCTTATTAAAATAGCCTAAACAACGTGCCATAAAACGTGCGCCAACATCCTTAAATGCCATAGTGGGACCATGAAATAATTCGAGTGTTGAAATGGATTGTGTAAGGTTCACTACTGGAAAATCAAAATTGAGTGTTTCTGATACGATAGTTCTTAAAACGGTTTCAGGAATTTCGGGGCTTATAAATTGTTTAATCGCTTCAAAGGCAATAGCTTCATTAGAAAGGGTTTCTATATTCTTAAAAAAAGAAGCGTCCAAAGGCGTTATACTTTCAGGGAAGTACAAACCTCTATCTGGAGCAAGTCCCTTAATGACTGCGTTTTCAAAAGTGGTTGTTGGAGCTATATTATTTAAACTGTAATAGTTCATGTTTAGTTTTATTTTAAATGTTTAATGCCGTTTAAATTGATTTTTGAAACATAAATTTCAAATGGAGTATCTTGTTTTTTATAGGTTTCTCTAATGGCTTTTTCAACATCTAATGCAGAAGTTTTACTTTTACATAAACTAAAGACAGAAGGTCCCGAACCCGAAATTCCAGTACCCAAGGCACCATATGCTAAAGCTGTTTTTTTAATGTTTTCAAATCCTGGGATGAGTTGACTTCTAAAAGGCTCCACAACCACATCTTTTAAAGAACGACTGATCAAATCATAGTTGTTGGTATGGAGTCCATGAATAAGACTTCCTACATTGGACCACTGCGTGATTGCATCTTTTAGAGCAATAGTTTTTGGAAGTATTTTTCGTGCATCCGAAGTTTTTATTTCAATTTGAGGGTGAATGACCACGGCAAACAAATCGGAAGGTGTTGGGATTTGAAGTACTTCTAGAGGGTCTAAACTTTTTACCAATGTAAAGCCACCAAACAGAGCAGGAGCAATGTTATCAGCATGTTCACTTTGACTGGCCACGGCTTCGCCTTTCATAGCAAAGGCTGTAAGTTCTGTTTTAGAATAGGGGTTTCCGAGTAGTACATTCATTCCGTAGACACTTCCAACAGCACTCGCAGAACTACTGCCAACACCACTTCCAGGTTTGATGTGTTTATATATTTCAATTTCAAAACCACAATCTGGTTTTGCGGCCTCATACATTGCTAATGCAGAAACTCCAGCTACATTATTTTCAACTTCAAATGGAAGGTCATAACCTTCAATTTTTGTAATTCTAATTCCTTTTTCTACAGATTTACGAATAACCATTTCATCTCCAATAGAATCCAAGCAAAACCCAAGAACATCAAATCCACAGGAAACATTTGCAACAGTTGCTGGAGAAAATAGTCTGATTTCGTTCATTAGTTTGTGTTTGAAATTCTAATAATATCTGCAAATAAACCAGACGCTGTTACTTCAGATCCTGCTCCAGCTCCTTTAATAATCATGGGTTGGTCGCTGTAGCGATTTGTATAAAACATCACAATATTATCTTTTCCTTCAAGATTATAAAAAGGATGACCTACTGGAATTTCTTTCAAACCTACTTTAGACGCACCATCTTTAAATTCTGCTACATACTTCAATTGACAGTTGTTTTTTTCAGCATTTGCAAACAGTTTTTGAAACAACGCTTCATGCGTTTTTAAGGTTTCATAAAAAGCATCTACTGAAATAGCTTCCATACATTCTTTTGGTAAAAATGTTTCATTTTGAATGTCGTTCATTTCTAACATCTCTCCACTTTCTCTTGCTAAAATTAATAGTTTTCTGGCAACATCCACACCACTCAAATCAATTCGAGGATCTGGTTCTGTATAGCCTTCTTCTTGTGCTTGTTTGACCACGTAGTGAAAGGTATTATTTTTATTAAAATTATTAAAAATAAAATTCAAACTTCCAGAAAGCACAGCATTAATGGTGTTTACTTTGTCACCTGACATGATTAGGTTTTTCAATGTATCAATGACAGGTAATCCAGCACCAACATTAGTTTCAAATAAAAATGGTACGTTGTATTTATGTGAAAGTTGCTTTAATTCTTTATAGTTTTCAATAGCACTTGAACACGCAATTTTATTACACGCGACTACGGCTATACTTTGTTTTAAATAGTGCGCATAGGTATTAGCGATGGCTTCATTAGCTGTAATGTCTATAAAAATTGAGTTTCTTAGATTTAATTGTTTGGCGGATTCAAAAAAGGCCATTGGTTCTGTGGGTTGACCATTTTTTAGTAAACCTTCCCAGTTAGATACATCTAATCCATTTTCATCAAACACCATGGTTTTAGAATTAGAAAGCGCAATAACTTTTATTTTAATTTTTAGGGTAGATTTTATGTACTTTTTCTGTTGGTTGATCTGATCAATTAATGATTTGCCTACATTTCCAACACCCGCAATAAATAGATTTACTTGTTTAGTTTGTTCTTCAAAAAATTGTTCATGTAAACAATTTAGAGCTTTTTTCACATCAGATTTAGAAATCACAGCCGAAATATTTCGTTCCGATGCGCCTTGTGCTATGACTCTAACATTGACATTATTTTTGCCCAACGTACTAAACATTTTTCCACTAATACCCTGATGACTTTTCATTTTATCGCCAACAACAGCAACAATGGATAAGTTTGACTCAATGACTAATGGATCAATTTTGAATAATGAAATTTCATTTTCAAATTCTTTATCAATAACTGCTTTTGCAGCAAATGCATCCGAATCTGAAACCCCTATACAAATAGAATGTTCAGAAGACGCTTGCGTAATAATGATGACATTTATTTTGGAATGTGCCAAGGTTTCAAACAATCGTTTAGAAAACCCAGGGATTCCTACCATTCCATTTCCTTGAAGTGTTAATAGAGAAACATTGTTAATGTTGCTAATCCCCTTTATAGGAAACTCAGAGCCGTTTTCTACAACTTTAGTAATTAAGGTTCCAGCATCCTCAGGAACTAATGTATTCTTGATGAGTAAGGGAATATTTTTTCTAAGTACAGGCTGTACCGTTGGTGGGTACAGTACTTTAGCACCAAAGTGCGATAATTCGATGGCCTCCAAATATGATAATTTAGCGATAGGTTTCGCATGTTTTACCATCTTTGGATTAGAAGTAAACATACCGCTTACATCTGTCCATATTTGTAAAACATTTACATTTAATGCCGCTGCAATGATTGCAGCAGTATAATCAGACCCTCCGCGTCCAAGCGTCGTAATTTCATCTTGTTCGGATTTTGATATAAACCCTGGTAAAATAGTTACCATTTTTTGGTTACTCTCAAAATACGTCGTTATGTTAGAGTTAGTTTCTTCAAAATTTACGGCCGCATTGGTGAAATTTGAATCTGTTACAATTAAGTTTTGAGAATTTTTAAATTGCACATTAAGACCTTTAGATTTCATAGCTTCATAAATAATTAAGGAAGAAATCAGTTCTCCAAAACTGAGGAGTTTGTCTGTGGTTTTTGGAGATAATTCATTAATTAAATAGACCCCATCTAAGAGTTTTTCAAGCCGTGAAAGATGCTCTAAAACAATATCTGTAGTAGATTCATGCACTTCGCCGCTCAATAATCCATCAATAACTTCGATGTGTTTTAAGCGTAGCGCTTCAAAGTTTTCTTTGTAGCTTTGATCTTTATTGATAGCTTTATCAGCAGCTGCGAGCAATTTATCTGTAATTCCTCCAACCGCAGAAACAACAACTGCTATGTTTTCAGAAGCCGATTCTTCTTTTACAATTTTTATAACTTTAGATATATTTTTTGAAGAACCTACAGATGTTCCTCCAAATTTTAAAACTTTCATTCTATTTTTTTTATATTTTAATGGAAACTATTGTATGAGGTAAAACAATAGTGCTAGGGGACGAGTTTTATATAAGATATAAACCCAAAAGGGTACTAATAATCGTTGTAGTTATTACAAAAATTGAATTCATTTGGAAAGATTCCATTGATGATGATTTTAAAGTATCAATTGATTGTAGCATTAGTGTCTTTTAATTACACCCAAAAGTATCAAATCTAAGGTTAAAAAAAAAAAAATGAAAGAATTTTGTAGATTATTGATTTTTGAGAAGAAATATTCTTTATTTAGAGTTAAAATCAATGTATTTCTGAACTATTAATAATCATCTTTCCAGTTGTTGTAATTCATTACAAAAACACAATTTTTAAAATGTTAATGACTGTTTAATAAATAGTAATTCAAATTATTATTTTTTTATGAATTTAAACCAATCTTATCCTTAATTTTGCAGCCATAAACATTTCAATAAATTATACATGCAACGCGACGAACAAATTTTTGAATTAATTGAAGCTGAAAAAGAACGCCAAATCAATGGAATTGAATTGATTGCTTCTGAAAATTTTACAAGCGAACAAGTTATGGAAGCTACCGGATCGGTATTGACCAATAAATATGCTGAGGGATATCCTGGAAAGCGTTATTACGGAGGTTGTGAGGTTGTCGATGAAGTAGAGCAAATTGCTATTGATCGCGCTAAAACACTTTTTGGAGCTGCTTGGGCAAATGTGCAACCACACTCAGGGAGTCAAGCAAATACAGCCGTATTTCATGCGTGTTTAAAAGTAGGTGACAAAATCTTAGGGTTTGACTTGTCTCATGGAGGACATTTAACGCACGGGTCGCCTGTTAATTTTTCTGGACGTTTATACGATCCTGTGTTTTATGGTGTTGAAAAAGAAACCGGTGTTTTGAATTACGATAAAATTCAAGATATTGCCACTAAAGAGCAACCAAAATTAATCATTGCTGGAGCCTCTGCTTACTCAAGAGATATTGACTTTGAGCGTTTTAGAGTTATTGCCGATAGTGTAGGCGCTATTTTACTAGCTGATATTTCACATCCATCTGGACTGATTGCCAAAGGTATTTTAAACGATCCTTTACCTCATTGTCATATAGTTACCACAACAACTCATAAAACGTTAAGAGGGCCCCGTGGGGGACTTATTATGATGGGTAAAGATTTTGAAAACCCATTTGGAATCACATTAAAATCTGGAAAAGTTCGCATGATGTCTTCTTTATTAGATTCTGCAATTTTTCCTGGAAACCAAGGCGGACCTCTGGAGCATGTGATTGCTGGAAAAGCGATTGCTTTTGGAGAAGCGTTGACAGATGAATTTCTACATTACATTTTACAAGTTAAAAAGAATGCGGATGCTATGGCAAAAGCATTTGTGAAACGGGACTACCATTTGATTTCTGGGGGAACAGACAATCATATGATGTTGATTGATTTAAGGAATAAAAATATTACTGGAAAAGATGCTGAACAAGCACTTGTTAAAGCAGATATCACCGTAAATAAAAACATGGTACCATTTGACACACAGAGTCCATTTGTAACTTCTGGTATTCGTGTAGGAACCCCTGCAATTACCACACGTGGAATGGTTGAAACTGATATGGAAACAGTTGTAGAGCTGATTGATCAAGTACTTAATAATCATGAAGACGACACGAAACTTAAAGCAATTTCAGAACAAGTAAATGCATTGATGAGCCACCGTCCATTATTTGCTTAAATCCATAAAATATTTAAAAAAACCTCCTAATGCAATTAGGAGGTTTTTTTATTAGAATATATTTTCATTAAGACTCTGATACAACAGTTTATTATGTATTTATTGATCTGTCCCATAAACAAAAAAGTCACTTTTAAAGTGACTTTTTTTAATATAATTTTAAGTGTTAATTAAACAAATTAATCAAAAGCTTTCGTTTCACCAACATGTACTTCCTGAACGTTATAGATGTCATAGTGCGGAGCGTCCGTGTGCGTTGTGTTAAAATAATCAACAAAGGTTTTGGTGTATGTGTTTCTTACAAACGCAATCACTTTTAAGTTGGCAATATCGTTTATATTTGATGGTAAATCCAGTCCAGTAATGGTTCTAGTAAAAACACCTGACGCAACGGTACTAGAAGCTGTTATTACATCTCCTAATTGATTTGTATAAACGTCTCTTAATACATCTTTATGAACATAATTACTGCCTTGAGAAGATCCTGATTGAGGGATAGAAACTGTGACATTGTCTTCCACTAAGTATAACATCAATTTTACTTCTTCAATAGGAGTTTCATTGAATCCTACCTTGACTTCTAAATCTAGTTTTCCACCAACAATAGCAGCATCCACTGCTAAACCAACAGTAGCTGTTTCTGCTAATTCAGAATTCACTTGTGACATACTTCCGTAATCCCATCTAGTATCAGGTCCATTTACGTAAACTGTAGGAAAGCCTGTAACTTTGTAATAACTTGACCAATATGCAGTTTCAGGAATTTCCATAGGATCTCCATTACCAGCATGATATCCGACACCAAATATATTTGAATTAGAATTGATTGCATTTGTAATTGCGGCCCCAGCTGGTGGGCATTGTGGACACCAAGTTCCTGTAAAATCTTCTAAAAGAGCTTTTTTTGTAAAAGTTGCAGGAGCTCCAGAATTTGTAAATGAAGAGATGTCGCTAAATTCAGTGGCGGTTTCTATATTGATAGTTACCGAATTGGATGTTAGGCCTTCGTAAGTTGCTTCAAAATTATAGGTGCCATATGCTGTAAATTGATATGGATTGGAAATAACATCCGTTCCATTTAAAGTAAATTCAGCTAAATTAGTAATTGTGTTATTAAAGTTGTCAGTGACAGTAAATATTGCAAAGTCACCGTTGTTATAAAACTCTTGGTTAAAACTTAGTTCAATACTCGAAGGCGTTACATTTGTTACAATAATTGTGACTGTATTTGATGTTAAATCTTCAAAAGTTGCAACCACTTCATATGTACCCTCAAAATTAAATAATAATGGATTTGAAACAGCTTCACCATCTAGCTTTAAAGAAGATAAACTTGTTAGGTCAGTAGAGGTGTTTGATGTAACGATAAACGAGACTAGAGAATTTGTGTTCACTTCGTTTGAAGTTGTTGATAATACTATTGACGTGACTTCTTCATTATCGGCTCCTGTTTCAGAACTTCCTGGTTCATTATTTTCAGAACAACTTGATAACAATAACCCAAGAAGAACAAATTTAAAGAGAATAGATGTTTTCATGTTTTGTTTAATTTATTATTAAACAAATAAACTAAATAATAATGATAATCAAACAATGTATTACTTTCAATTACGGATTTTTAGATATATGGTTTGATTATAATTATGAATTCTCTCTAAAATGAGTTCAAGTCCAAAAAATATTCTTTAAAAATAATTTCTATCGATTGTATTCACAAAACATTTATTAAGGAATTATATTTGAAAGCATTTCACTATCTTTGAAGCCATTAATTTTTACAGTTACTATCATGAAATTATTAGAAGGAAAGACAGCTATTATCACTGGGGCGAGTCGTGGCATTGGAAAAGGAATTGCTACCGTTTTTGCTCAGCATGGCGCTAATGTAGCTTTTACATACAGTGCATCTGTAGAAGCTGCCAAACTTTTAGAAACAGAATTACAGGCATTTGGAACTACAGTTAAAGGCTATCAAAGCAATGCTGCTAATTTTAGCGATGCTCAACAATTAGCAGAAGATGTTCTAACTGATTTTGGAGGGATTGATATTCTTATAAACAACGCAGGGATTACAAAAGATAATTTACTCATGCGCATGGGAGAAGATGATTTTGATAAAGTTATTGAAGTCAACCTAAAGTCCGTTTTTAATATGACTAAAGCTGTACAACGCACCATGTTAAAACAGCGTAAAGGTTCTATCATTAATATGAGTTCAGTTGTAGGTGTCAAGGGAAATGCAGGTCAAACCAATTATGCAGCTTCAAAGGCTGGTATCATAGGTTTTTCTAAATCTGTAGCTTTAGAGCTTGGATCAAGAAATATTAGAAGTAATGTAATTGCTCCAGGGTTTATTGAAACTGAAATGACGGCTAAACTAGATGAAGCAACCGTTGCTGGATGGCGTTCTGGAATTCCATTAAAACGGGGAGGTTCACCTGAAGATATTGCTAATGCTTGTGTCTTTCTTGCCAGTGATTTATCCAGTTACATTACAGGACAAACCATCAATGTTGATGGGGGAATGCTTACTTAATTAGTTTTTAAAGTAGCTGCTTCAGCTCATTTAATTATGCCCACACAAACAATATTTTATATTATTGGATCTGGAGTTTTAGCGCTATTCATAGCGCTTTTTCAGTATATATATAAATCTAAACACACTCTACTACACTGGTGTTTAGCAGGAGTGAGGTTCATTTCAATTTTTTCATTATTACTTCTTATCATCAATCCAAAGTTTGAAAACAAAGAAAGTAAAATAATTAAACCTACACTTGCGGTTGTTGTAGATAACTCTCAATCCATTAAGCACTTAATTAAAGACAGTATTGCTTCAAAAGCAGTTCAATCCCTTTTAGACAATGCAGAGATCACTTCAAAATATGACGTTAAAGTGTTCTCTTTTGGAAAACAGATCAATCAAAATTCAATATTAACTTTTGAAGATGCTCAAACAAATATTACAAATAGCCTTCGTGAAATAGAGTCTCTTTACGATTCACAATTAGCGCCTGTTGTTTTAATTTCTGATGGTAATCAAACTATTGGTGAAGATTATGAATTTGCTTCAAAAGATTTAGAACAAGTTGTTTTTCCGCTGATACTAGGAGATAGTATTGTCCATTCTGATTTAAAGATTCATCAAATTAACGTAAATAAATACACCTATTTGAATAATTCATTTCCTGTTGAAATTATTACTTCTTACACAGGAAAAACCCCCATACAGTCGGAATTAATAATACAATCTCGCGGTCGAATTATTTACAAAGAACGTCTTCGATTTTCACCTACACAAAATTCAATAATAGTAACACCAAGGCTCACATCTACAAAGTTAGGTTTGGAGCAGTACAAGGTCACTTTAACTCCTCTTGAAAACGAAAAAAACTCGATCAACAATCAAAAACTATTTGCGATAGAGACTATTGACGAATACACCAAAATTGCGTTAGTAACTTCGTTGTCACATCCGGATTTAGGGGCGTTAAAAACTGCTATTGAGACCAATAAACAACGTCTTGTAAAAATCTGTTCACCAACAGAATATTTAACGAACAGTGAAACTTATGGTCTTGTGATTTTATACCAACCAAATCAAAGTTTTAAACCTGTTTTTGACCTTGTAGAAAAAAGAAAATTAAACTCGTTTATTTTAGCAGGACCTCAAACAGAATGGACATTTCTAAATTCCGTACAATCTGATTTTAAACAAGAAATCACAGCACAAAGTGAAAATTATCAAGGAGTTGTCAATCCAAATTTTAATAATTTTTCTGTAGATAATTTCACATTTGATTCATATCCACCATTAACATCAGAATTTGGCGATATAACTATAGACGTCCCTCATGAAACTTTGGTATTCAAATCAATTAACGGTATTTCTTTACAAAAACCACTCTTGTTTACCTATGAAAATAATTACAGTCGGACCGCTGTGTTGTTATCTGAAAATTTGTGGAAATGGCGCATTCATTCCTTCCGTGAAGATCAAAATTTTGAAACATTTGATTCATTTATGGCGAAACTAATTCAATATTTGAACATCAAAAGTCAAAAAACACGACTCTTCGTTAAGTATGAATCTATTTATGATGGAAGTCAGCCTTTAGAAATATCCGCTCAATTTTTTAATAAGAACTACGAGCCAAACCCAAATGCAGATTTAAAAATCATACTCCATAACAACGCAACAGATGAATTTATTGAATATCCGATGATGGCGATTCAAAATAATTATGTTGTGAATTTAAATGCGTTAGAACCAGGAGGGTATTCATTTGAAGTATTTGTAAATGGCGGTTCACATCGCTTCAACGGAGCTATTGAAATTTTAGAATTTAACATAGAAAAACAATTTGTAAATGCCAATATCCAAGATTTAAAACAGCTTGCAATTTACACAAAAGGAACTTCTTATTTTGATACTCAAATGGACGAATTAATATCGAAGTTAATTTCTGATAAACGCTTTTCAAATATTCAAAAATTTAGTAAAAAAACAGTACCTTTGATTACTGTAAAACTATGGTTGCTGATTCTTTTATTTAGTTTGGCAACTGAATGGTTGATAAGAAAATACAACGGACTTATTTAATAATTTAAAACAAAAAAATGCAAAATTTTCCTAAAATCGGACTTCCTGTTATATTTGTAATTGGAGCTATTATTCTTTTAATATCAAAAACAGCTGTAACAATCGGCCCTGGTGAGGGCGGTGTCTTATTTGAGCGCTTTGGTGACGGAATCAATACGGACAAAACCTACGGAGAAGGCTTTCAAATTGTAGCTCCATGGAATAGCATGTTAATTCATAAAGTGAGACAACAGTCTATTTCAGATGAAATGAATGTTTTATCTGTAAATGGACTAGAAGTTAAAGTTAATGGTACAATATGGTACGAACCAGAATTTGATAATCTTGGAAAACTTATTAAAACTAAAGGTGAAGATTACGAAAACGAACTTTTAGGCCCAGCGGTTAATGCTGCAGCAAGAAGCGTAGTTGGACGTTATACTCCAGAACAATTGTATTCTAGTAAGCGTGATGTTATTGAGCAAGAAATTCTTGATGAAGTCGTGAATTTATTAGATGGTCAGTTTTTAAACGTGAAACGTGTACTTGTAGAAGATGTTAAGCTTCCAAACACGATTAAGAATGCAATTGAAAGCAAATTAAAACAAGAGCAAGAATCACTAGAGTATGAATTTAGATTAGTAACTGCAGATAAAGAAGCTCAAAAAGTGCGTATTGAAGCACAAGGTAAAGCAGATGCCAACAAAATTTTAAGTGCATCACTTAACGATCGTATCCTTCAAGATAAAGGAATTGAAGCTACAGTTAAACTATCTGAATCTCCCAACAGCAAAGTGATTGTTATTGGATCTGGAAAAAACGGATTGCCAATTATATTAGGGAACCAATAAATATTAACTATTAAGTAGCTATTTAAGCGCTATTTTAAGAAATCCATAATTTTCAAAAATAAGTTAGGTTTAAATTATTTATTTTTTGAATATTTGTACTCACAACATAATTGGAATGAAATCATACATAGTTATCCATCATCATTTATTAACTGGCTATCAAGCGAGGTAATCATATGTAGGAAACTATTTTAAACTATATACGGACCCGTTTGAGCAATCAAGCGGGTCTTTTTTTATAATAAAACAAAGACTAATGAATACTTTAAAAATTGCTGTTCAAAAATCCGGACGTCTTAAAGACGATTCTATGAAACTTTTAAAAGACATAGGAATCTCTATAGATAATGGAAAGGATCAACTCAAAGCTACTGCTACTAATTTTCCTGTCGAAGTTTTTTACCTTCGTAATGGCGATATTCCACAATACCTAAAAGATGGGGTTGTTGATGCCGCAATTATAGGAAACAATGTGCTTGTCGAAAAAGGGAAATCCATAGAATATATTTCGAAACTTGGATTTTCAAAATGCAGAGTTTCTATTGCCGTTCCAAAAAACATGGCCTATAAATCTCTTGAAGATTTGAACGGCAAACAAATTGCAACCTCCTATCCTAACACGGTCAATGCCTTTTTAGAAAAAAATAATATTACTGCAAGTATACATGTCATCAATGGCTCTGTTGAAATTGCGCCAAATATAGGGCTTGCAGAAGCAATTGTGGACATCGTTTCTACAGGTGGAACTTTGTTTAAAAATAATTTAGTTGAGAAGGAAATAATTTTAAAATCGGAAGCTGTTTTAGCAGTATCACCAACCATAAAAGAAGCTCAAAAAGTTGTTTTAGACAAAATAAAATTTCGTATTGAAGCAGTCCTTAAAGGGCAATCCTCAAAGTATGTATTGCTAAATGCGCCGAATGACAGTTTAGAAGCGATTATCAATCTTCTACCAGGTATGAAAAGTCCTACAGTTCTTCCTTTGGCAGAATCAGGTTGGAGCTCTGTGCATAGTGTGATTGATAAATATGAATTTTGGGATATTATAGACGATTTAAAAGCATTAGGTGCCGAAGGGATCTTAATATGTCCAATCGAAAAAATGGTACTCTAATGGCAGCTCTGACAAAATATCCAGTTAAAGAAACTTGGGAAATTCTACTACAACGTCCTACACAATCTGTAGAAGCTATTGAATCGGTTGTTAATGACGTTTTTTTAGCGGTTAAACAACAGGGAGATACGGCAATAGCACGCTATACCAAACAGTTTGATAAAGTTGAATTAGACTCCATAGTCGTATCTCAAAAAGAAATTGATGACGCAACAGCAGCGGTTTCAGAAGATTTAAAGATGGCAATTCAACAAGCCAAATCAAATATTGAAGTATTTCATAAAGCACAAAAAACAACTAAAGTCGATGTAGAAACGCAGCCTGGTGTACGTTGTTGGCAAGATAAACGCCCTATAGAAACCGTTGGTTTATACATCCCTGGTGGTACAGCACCCTTGTTTTCAACAGTACTAATGCTTGCTGTACCAGCTAAAATTGCTGGGTGTAAAAATATCGTTTTGTGCAGTCCACCAAATACTGAAGGGTCAATTGCGAATGAAATTTTATATACAGCAGCTTTATGTGGAATTACAACCATTCTTAAAGTAGGAGGGATTCAAGCTATTGCAGGACTAACTTTTGGTACATCACTTATTCCAAAAGTTTCTAAAATATTCGGCCCAGGAAATCAATATGTAACAGTAGCAAAACAACTAGCCACCAAGTTTGGAGTGGCAATTGATATGCCAGCGGGCCCAAGTGAATTGTTGATCATGGCTGATAAAAATGCGAATCCTGCCTTTGTTGCTTCAGATTTATTAAGTCAAGCAGAACATGGTGTTGATAGTCAGGTGATTTTAGTGTCAACAGATGAAAAGATGCTTTTGGATACTGCCAAAGAAGTCCAACTTCAAACTCAAGACTTAAACCGTAAATCGATTATAGAAAAAGCCCTTGAAAACATGAAACTTATTTTGGTGGATTCCGATCAAGAAGCCGTAGATTTAATTAATTTTTACGGTCCAGAACATTATATTATCAGTACAGATAACACTTCATTTTACGTTGATAATGTAATCAATGCAGGTTCTGTATTTATCGGAAAATATACGCCTGAAAGTGCTGGTGATTACGCTTCTGGAACCAACCACACGCTACCAACAAATGGCTATGCAAAAGCCTATTCGGGCGTGAATTTAGATAGTTTTTTAAAACATATCACCTTTCAAGAAATTACCAAAGAGGGACTATCAACTATAGGAAATACCATTGAATTGATGGCTGAAGCCGAAGGCTTGATGGCACATAAAAACGCAGTTACAATCCGTCTAAAATCTATTGGTGATGAATCTAAATAAATTACTTCGAAAGAACATATTGGGAATGAAACCCTATTCGTCTGCAAGAGATGAATACAAAGATTTACAAGCAGATATGGTATTTTTAGATGCCAATGAAAATCCTTTTAATACCCAACTAAATCGCTATCCAGATCCACAGCAAACGCGTTTAAAAGAGTTTATTGCAAAGCTAAAGACTGTATCTACAGATCAAGTATTGTTAGGAAATGGGAGTGATGAAGTTTTGGATTTAATTTTCAGAGCCTTTTGTGAACCCAACAAAGACAGTATTATCACATTACCTCCTACATATGGAATGTATGATGTATTGGCAAATCTGAATGCCGTAGAAAACATTCAAGTTCCCTTATCGTCAAATTTTCAGATTGAAGTCGATTCCATTCTAACCGCAATTCAACCTCAAACAAAATTACTATTTATTTGTTCGCCCAATAATCCTTCTGGAAATACCGTTGATCGAAAAGCTATAGAACGCCTTTTGAACGGGTTTAAAGGCTTGGTGGTTATAGACGAAGCCTATATTGATTTCTCTAGTGAAGTGAGCTGGACAGCGTATTTAAACAAGTATCCGAATATAATTGTAACACAAACACTTTCTAAAGCTTATGGGCTTGCGGGCATCCGATTAGGAATTTGTTATGCATCAAAAGACATCATAGCCATATTAAACAAGATAAAACCGCCTTATAACATCAATTCACTTACACAAGATGCTGCCATTAAAGCACTTGAAAACAAAACTATTGTTGATGCTCAAGTTGAGACGCTTTTAAACGAACGCAACAGCTTAATGAACGCCTTTAAATCTGTTTCTTTTATTAAGAAGATATATCCCTCAGAAGCAAATTTTATATTAATCAAGGTTGATGACGCTAATAAGCGTTATGACGAACTTATAAAAAACGGCATTGTGGTTCGAAATCGCAGTTCACAATTGCATTGCGAAAATTGTCTTAGAATCACAGTAGGAACATCTTCTGAAAACACACAACTATTAACGTTATTAAATACCCTCACATGAAACCCGTATTATTTATAGATCGAGATGGAACGCTTATCCGAGAACCTGCGGATGAACAAATTGATACTTTCGAAAAGTTAGAATTTTATCCTGATGTATTTTCAAATTTAAAGAAAATTTGTCAAGAACTGGATTTCGAAATTGTGATGATTACCAATCAAGACGGTTTGGGTACGAATGTGTATCCAGAACACACGTTTTGGCCAGTACATAATTTTATCCTTGACACCTTTAAAAATGAGGGAATCGTTTTTGAGAAACAATTCATTGACCGCACTTTTGCGAAAGACAATGCACCAACACGAAAACCGCAAACCGGCTTATTAACTGAATACTTTTCAGAAGCTTATGATTTAGAAAACTCTTTTGTAATTGGTGACCGTTTGACAGATATAGAGCTCGCTAAGAATTTAGGATGTAAAGGGATTTTTATTAATGATGAAACCCATTTAGGGGAACATGAAATATCGGTCAAACAAGAATACTTAACCTCTTTTATTGCCTTAGAGACCAACCAGTGGGAAAACATCTATAGTTTTTTAAAGGCCAAACAACGTGTGGGAAGCATTGTGAGAAATACCAACGAAACTAAAATTGACATCACAGTTAATTTAGACGGTACAGGAAAGAGTCAAATTGATACTGGAATCGCTTTTTTTGATCATATGCTAGATCAAATTGCGCGTCATGGTCAAATGGATTTGGATATCAAAGTTGTCGGAGATCTTGAAGTCGATGAACACCATACTATAGAGGACACTGCAATTGCTTTGGGGAACTTGTTTAACACGGCATTAGGCTCAAAACTGGGTATAGAACGCTATGGATTTTGTTTGCCTATGGATGATTGTTTAGCACAAGTTGCGATTGATTTTGGGGGTCGTAATTGGCTCGTTTGGGATGCTGATTTTAAACGTGAATACGTTGGCAAAATGCCCACAGAAATGTTTATGCACTTCTTTAAATCCTTTACGGATGGTGCCCGATGTAATTTGAATATCAAGGCTGATGGCACTAATGAGCATCACAAAATTGAAGCGATTTTTAAAGCGTTTGCTAAAGCCATAAAAATGGCAGTCAAACGTGATGTAAATAAAATGATTTTACCATCAACCAAAGGAACACTAGACTAAATGAATGTTATCATTATCGATTACGGCGCAGGAAATATTCAAAGTATTCAATATGCATTTCAACGTTTAGGCATTAATGCTAAACTTTCTAATTCTATAGAAGAAATTTTGAGTGCTGATAAAGTGATATTTCCAGGTGTTGGTGAAGCAAGTCAGGCGATGCAAATGCTTGAAAAATCAAAATTAGATGTCTTAATTCCGAACCTCAAACAAGAGGTGTTGGGGATTTGTTTAGGGATGCAATTATTGTGTAAGTATTCTGAAGAAGGCAATACCAAAGGACTCGGCATTTTTGATGTTGATGTCAAACGGTTTTCTAGTGCTGTTAAAGTTCCACAAATGGGATGGAATACCATTCAAAACTTACAATCAGGTTTACTAAAAAACATCCCTGAAGAGAGCTATATGTACTCTGTTCACAGTTATTATGCTAGTATTGGAAAGCAAACCATAGCACGTTCTCAATATGATCTTGAATTTTCGGCAGCGTTGCAATCTAATAATTTTTATGGTGTGCAATTTCACCCTGAAAAGAGCAGTAAAGATGGTGCTCAATTATTACAAAACTTTTTAAATTTATAACATGCGAATTATTCCAGCAATAGACATTATCAATGGTCAGTGTGTCCGCCTCACAAAAGGTGATTACAGTACAAAAAAAGTCTATAATGAAAACCCTTTAGAGGTTGCAAAAATGTTTGAAGACGTCGGTATTGAACATCTACACGTTGTAGATTTAGATGGTGCTAAAGCACAACATATTATCAACTACAACATCTTAGAGAGTATAGCGTCCAAAACGAATTTAAAAGTAGATTTTGGAGGCGGTTTAAAATCCGATGCTGATTTAAAAACCGCTTTCGAATCTGGTGCCCATCAAGTGACTGGAGGAAGTATTGCGGTTAAAAATCCAGCAAAGTTTCTAAATTGGTTGGAAATCTATGGTGCTGATAAAATTATTTTAGGTGCGGATTGTTTAGATCAAAAAATAGCCATTCAAGGGTGGCAAGAAGAGAGTGATAAAGAAGTGATCGCATTTATAAAAGAGTTTGTTGCCAATGGGATATCCTATGTAATTTGTACAGATATTTCTAAGGACGGTATGCTGCAAGGGCCCTCGTTTGAGTTATATGAAACGATTTTATCCACAGTTCATCCTGTAAAACTCATAGCTTCTGGCGGCATCTCTACGTTAGATGAATTGCCAAAATTAGCCAATTTAGGCTGCGAAGGTGTTATTATTGGTAAAGCTATTTACGAAGGAAATATCAGTTTAAAACAATTAGAAACCTATCAACTAAACCGTTCATAATCATGTTAGCTAAACGAATTATTCCATGCTTAGATATTAAGAACGGGCGCACAGTAAAAGGGGTAAATTTTCTAAACCTTAGAGATGCTGGTGACCCTGTTGCATTGGCAAAACAATATGCCGAAAATGGGGCGGATGAATTGGTGTTTTTAGATATTTCGGCAACTTTAGAATCGCGCTCAACAACTATAGATATGGTTCGGAACGTGGCGGAACAAATTGATATTCCATTTACAGTAGGTGGAGGAGTCAGTACCAAAGATGGTGTGGAGTTATTATTAAAATCTGGAGCAGACAAGGTGGGAGTGAACTCTGCAGCAATCAAACGCCCCGAACTCGTTAACGAGCTTTCTAAAGCTTTTGGAAACCAGTGTATTGTGGTGGCAATTGATGCTAAACAAGTCGATGGCAAATGGCTTGTGCATTTGGCGGGTGGTACCATTCCAACAGATTTAGATTTATTTGAATGGGCAAAAGAAGTGGAATCTCGTGGCGCTGGTGAGATTCTATTTACCTCAATGAATAATGATGGCGTAAAAACTGGCTTCGCCAATTCGGCACTTGCACAATTGTCTGAAACGGTAAACATTCCTATCATTGCTTCTGGTGGTGCAGGAACCATTCAACATTTTGTGGATGTGTTTACGGAGGGTAAAGCCGATGCTGCCTTGGCAGCAAGTGTATTTCACTTTGGTGAAATTACTATACATGATTTAAAACAAGAATTACAATCAAATAAAATTAACATACGACTTTAATGGAAATTACTTATAACAGTGAAGGATTAATTCCTGCAATTATTCAAGATTCGACAACCAAAACCGTTTTAATGCTTGGCTATATGAATGCTGAAGCCGTTTCTAAAACTTTGGAAACAAATAAGGTGACCTTTTTTAGTCGCAGTAAACAACGCCTTTGGACAAAAGGGGAGGAGAGTGGTAATTTTCTTAGTTTAGATAGTTTGAAAAATGATTGTGATAATGATACGTTATTGATCCAAGCAACACCTCACGGACCAACCTGCCACAAAGGAACAGACAATTGTTGGAGTGAATCCAATGTTGAATCTTTTGGGTTTATATCAACGCTCGAAACGATTATTACAGACCGAAAAGAAAATGCGTCCTCTGAAACATCTTATGTTTCTGAATTGTTTGAGAAAGGGCTTAATAAAATAGCTCAAAAAGTAGGAGAGGAGGCGGTTGAAGTTGTGATTGAAGCCAAAGACGACAACGATGATTTGTTTTTAAATGAAAGTGCCGACTTGTTATTTCATTACTTAATATTGTTGCAAGCCAAAGGGTTTAAATTCGAAAACGTGGTTGATGTTCTAAAATCCAGGCATTAATTTTGTAACTCTTTTTAAAATTCCGACCTTGTAGACATGTTGCAAAAGCGTTATTATTATTTGGTTAACGTTCAGTTTTTGGGGTATCGTTTTCATGGGTGGCAAAAACAGCCTAATACCAAAACGGTACATTTAATGATCGATCGTACCTTGAAGTTTATTCTCGGTGAACAAAAATTCAAAACACTAGGAGCAGGACGAACTGATGCTATGGTTTCGGCTAATGAAGCAGCGTTTGAGTTGTTCTTAGATCAAGAGCCTTTGGATGATCTAACCGCATTTCTAGAACTGTTTAATACAAATTTACCACAAGATATTCGGGCTTTACGCATCAAAGAAGTGGATGCGAAATTTAATATCATTCAGGATTCTAAGTTGAAAGAATACCATTATGTCTTTGCGCATGGCGATAAATTTCATCCATTTGCCGCACCAATTATGACCACTATTTTAGAGACTTTGAATATCGGATTAATGCAAGAAGGTGCAAAGCTATTTGAGGGCAAAAACAACTATAAAACCTATTGTTATAAACCTTCAGCCGAAGGATTGTTTAACAGAGAATTAATCTGTTGTGAGCTTGTAGAAAATACGCTTTATACTGCCAATTTTTTCCCTGAAAAAAGTTATGTATTAAAAGTAGTAGGTAAGGGGTTTGGGCGTCACCAAATTCGGTTGATGATGGGTGCTTTGATCAAATTGGGACGTGGCGATATTGATTTGGAGTACATAAAAAATAGCTTGAAACCAGAGAGCAACTATGTGATGGATTATATTGCACCAGCTTCAGGGTTGATTTTAAATAAGATTGAATTTAAATATTAATATTCATAAGCCTATAAAACATTAACAGCGCTAAAAACGTTTGCTAAAATGAATTGGACTCTAAAAAATTTACATCTGCTTATTTCATTACTGATTGTAATGCCAACGGCTATCATTTACGGTTCGCCATCAATTCTGGAAAAACAATTAGATATTCAAGTCAATACAATAGACCTTTCAAATATGCTGAAAGCTACTATGGGTTTGTATCTTGGAGTTTCAATGGTATGGATTCTTGGGATTTGGAAAAAATCCTATTGGAAACGCGCAACTGAATTGAATGTGTTATTTATGTTAACTCTTGCTATTGGGCGCGCATACAGTGTAGTCATGGACGGATTCCCTACTGCAGGATTTGTTTTCGGAATAATTGCGGAATGTATTCTCGGGGTTTTTTCTATTTACCAACTTAAAAAATATAAAGCATGATTTCTAAAGACGTCTTTAGTTTCTTAAAAAAATTAAAACAAAACAATAATCGGGAGTGGTTTCATGAGCATAAAACCGTATTCAAAGAGCTTGAGTTGGGAGTAAAGCAGTTCTATGCTCAAGTATATGAACAACTAAATACGGTTGATTCTATTGATACCTTTAAAATATTTCGCATATATAGAGATGTGCGATTTTCAAAAAACAAATTACCCTATAAAACTCATTTTGGTGGCAGTTTTCATCGGACTAAACCAGAACTAAGAGGAGGCTATTATCTTCATATAGCACCTCAAAACGAAAGTTTTATTGCTACGGGGTTTTGGAACCCGAATAAAGAAGATCTTTTACGTATTCGAAAAGAGTTTGAAATAGATTCTGAAGAGTTACGTGAATTGATGGTGCAGACTGAATTTAAATCGGTTTGGGGAGAATTGCAAGGCGACGAACTAAAGTCAGCTCCAAGAGGGTTCGATAAGCTAGATCCAAATATTGATTTAATTCGTAGAAAACAGTTTATTTTTACAAAAAAATTTACGGACAAGGAAGTACTTTCAAAAGGTTTTAGACAACAAATCATTACTGATTTTAAAGTCATTCGACCTTATTTTGACTATATGAGTGCTGTATTAACAACGAATTTAAATGGAGAATCTACGTTGTAGGCCCCATTTCAGAGAGTAGTTGCACATGACTAATGAGGCGTTCTTTAACGATTCCAATGATGCGTTTGTTTAGGGCAGAAGCATTAGGACTATAAACAGTATATTCTTCTACGGTAAACAATCCAACAATCATATCTTTAAGGCTGTTTCTAAACGCGCGATCTTTGATAACTGCATTTTCGATATAACTAATTTTGTTTTCAGCTGAGAGTTCAAAAAACACATTTTTATAGGTGCTACAGAAATTTAAAAACGCTGCAATTAAGAGGTCATTTTGAAACTTAATAATAGGGCGTAGAACACTATTTTGAAAGTATTCATCAGAAGACATTTCTGATTTAATCGCCTCTGAAATAAAGTCAAGACGGATAGATTTTATGCTTAAATCTCTTGTACTCATTGGTTATTATTTTAAAGATGGAAACACCGATGTTTCTGAAATTTCAAGATCAAAATCATTGACAGAGGCTATCATGTGATCAAAAATATCGGCAATAATATATTCATAATTTGCCCAACGCTTATCACTACTAAACGCATAGATTTCAATAGGTAAGCCATGCGCAGAGGGTTGCAATTGGCGTACCATAATCATCATATCTTTATTGATCGCCGAGTGTTTTTCGATAAAGGTTTCCATATATTTTCTAAATACACCAATATTGGTTAGATTTCTACCATTGATTAAGAGTGATTTATCAATTGTATGAGTTTCGTTATAGGTGTTGATCTCTTCTGAGCGTTGAAGAATATAGTCAGAAATCAATTGAATTTTTGAGAAGTTCTGAATGTCAGCTTGACTTAAATTTTTCACACTTTCCATACGAATATTCAAAGACCGTTTGATACGTCTGCCTTTAGAATCGTTCATACCGCGCCAGTTTTTAAACGAATCAGAAATCAGGGCATAGGTAGGAATGGTGGTGATGGTATTATCAAAATTTTGAACTTTTACGGTGGCTAAGTTAATTTCAATAACATCACCATCGGCTCCAAATTTTTCAAAAGATATCCAATCGCCAATACGAACCATATCGTTAATAGATACTTGAATACTCGCTACAAACCCGAGAATGGTATCTCTAAACACCAAAATAATAATTGCAGATATGGTTCCTAACCCCGCAATAAATTTTAAAAAGGAAATCCCAGACACAATGGCAACAGTCGCAAAAATTCCCGTAAGCCAAACAAAAATCATAAACACCTGAATGTAGCTATCTACGGGTTTGTCTTTAAGAAAATTAAGGGTTTTAAAGTATATTTTTAGAGAGTTGAGTACATTTCTTAAGCCCCAAATCGTGAGGGCAATTCCAACTACTAGAATTGTTTTTTCACTAAAGGCTTGCAGTTTTTCGAAATCATAAAATAGACTCGGAATCAGCTTATATGTCAATATAAAAGGTACAATTTGAGCAATACTACTCGGAACTCTATTTTCCAACATGATATCGTCAAAATCTGTCTTAGATTTGTTAGCTATTTTTGTAAATGTTGCTCGAATAATTTTTTTGAGGATAATATCAACAATATAAATAACGAGTGTTAAGGCTATAAATAAAATAGTTATACTAAGGTTTGTAGCAACATTTGAATGCAATCCCCAAGAACTCAACAGCTGAACTAATAATTCTATAATATGTTTCATTAGGAAATTGTTTTTCTAAGTTTATGTTCAACGACAAACGTACCAAATGGAATCACTGAAGCTAAAGCGATTAAAATAAAATGTTTTTTGAACCAGAGATTATCAAATCGCAATACTATAACAAAAGCGATGTACGCCATAAATAGAAATCCATGAGGCATTCCAAGCAATTTTACAAGTGTGACATCATTGACAATGTACTTTAATGGTACACCAATAAATAGTAACAGGATATAAGATAAACCTTCCAAAAAGGCTACGATTCGAAAAAATGTAAGTAATTTCATTTGTATGATAATTATAGTGCGAAATTAGTAAAGAATTAATGAATAGAGGGTATTAGATGTTGAAATTGTCTATTTTACATAATATAAATTATAGAACAAATATAGTATATGAGTAAAATGGCGAATACGTAGTATTTGACATAATTGTAGATATAGTGAACACGTTAGTGTTTTATATCGTCAACAATTATGTTACAGTTATTTTGCGAGCTTAGTTATATAATATGCGTGGGTTGGAATTTAATTCTCGTTTAATTAATATATGTTGTATTAGTATTTAGAAATTAAAATGTATCTATAATTAGTCGTTATGCTGAATTGCCACTGCTTCCCAATAGCTATCGGGGCGCTCGATTGTTTTAATAAAATCAAATGGGTTTGCAATTTATTTACATCAAAATAAAAGCGTAATTTAACCGTAAAAACAAACTATGAAAAACCTATATCTATTTATCATTTTAATCGTAATCTACAGTTGTAATATTCAACCCAAACCCAATCTTGAAGACGATAAAATCGCAATCCTAAAAGTAATGAATGATCAAGAACTTGCTTGGAGTCTTAGTGATTTAGACGGCTTTATGGAAGGCTATCACCAGAGTGATTCCTTAAAGTTTTATGGAAAAAGTGGGCTTACCAAAGGTTGGCAGCAAACACTAGATAATTATAAAAAAGGCTACCCTTCCAAAGATCATAGTGGTTCACTCTCCTTTGAAATTATAGACATTTCTCCTATTGAAAACGAAAGTTATTGGGTAATGGGCAAGTATTTTTTAAGTCGAAACGTAGGCGATGCCAATGGCGTTTTTATGGTTATATTTAAAAAAATAGAAGGCGAATGGAAAATTATAGCCGATATGAGCTGTGGCTAGAGGAGTATTAAAATATTTAAACCCCTCTTATATTAAATCGCCGAATTTATGGACGCAATAACACCCAACGCTGCACGTTCTCCTGATATCATAGCAGCATTTAAAGATGCATTTAGTTGCGTATCTCCTGCTAAGAACAAACGATCTGTTAATCGGGTTTCTGAAGGCATCATTTCATATTTCAGATCCTTCAATTTTGGCAAAGCTCTTGGAATGTTGTAAAGTTTAATGAAATTTGTAGCTGTAATTCCACACAATTCATTTAATTCTTTTTTAACTGCTTCTATTAGTGAGGCGTTAGAAAGCCCTTGTGCGTCTATAACAGTTACCGATAGCAATTCATTTTGAGGATCAGTAATAGTTTCCAAACTGCTGTTATAAAAAATATTATTTATCAAAGCACCTGATTTAGGAATAAGTCCAATTAATTTTTTGTCAATTACGCGGGATTCAGTTTCAAAGTATAAAGTTACACAAGACTTCCAATATGTAGATTGTTGTTTTAAATTGGAGATTAAATCACTTGCTTCAGTTGCAACAATTGTGTAATGGCTTTCTAATTGTGTGCTATCCTCAAGTGTGATCTTGCCATCTTTTAATGATTCTACTTTGGTGTTATATCTAAAAGAGGTTGTCTTTAAATTAGTTAATAATTGCTTAGGAATGGCTTCAATGCCCGCTTTTGGAAGCGTAGCATCACCTTCACCAAACATTTTATATACAAACTCAAACATTCTACTAGATGTTTCTAGTTCAGTTTCAAGAAAAATACCATTAAAAAAAGGCTTGAAAAAATCAGTAATAACCTCATTTGAAAACCCTAATTTCTCTAAATATTCCAGTGTAGACTGTTCTGTTTCTGAGAATATAGCCTCCAGTGTTTTCTTTTTAAGCTTTTGGTTTAATTTTAGTATTTTAAATTTATCTGAAAAAGTTCCTATTCCAGAAAAAAGTGTGGGGAAAAGTAACGATACATTTCTTAAAGGATCCCCTATTATTTTTTGGGCTCTTGGTTTAAAAATGGATGCACCAGGTAAAAAAGATTGTAAATCTAGAGCCTCATAATCAAGATACTTCTGAGCTGCTGGATACGCTGTGAGTAACACTTGAAACCCATGATCCAGTTGATACCCATTTACACTATCAGTTTTAACACGCCCCCCTACTCGATCTGAAGCTTCAATAACAATTGGGGCATAGCCGTAATTTTCTAAAACTTGAGCGGCTATAAGTCCACTTATACCAGCACCAATAATATGTATGTTATATTCTTTTTCTGTCATTCTTTTTTTGCTGCTAATTTTTATCTAGCATTCACATGTGTTTGTAATAAACGCTTTTTTTCTTGTTGTACGGCAGGATGTTTTTTATGACCCCAAATCTTATCTCTTGCCAAACGTGCACTCTCTTGCAAATCAACAATGGGAAGTGGATAATCTTCTCCAATACGAACCCCACAAAACGTCTGTTCCATAGCCGTCATGTTCCAAGGTTCGTGAATATGTTCTACTGGTACAGCACTCAGTTCTGGAATCCATTTCTTAATAAAAACGCCCTCAGAGTCATGTTCCTGTGAATTTTTCACTGGGTTGTATAAACGAACCGTATTAATGCCCGTAGTTCCCGCTTGCATCTGAAACTGTGGATAATGAATGCCGGGTTCATAATCTAAAAACTGACGTGCCAAATGGTAAGTTCCGTCTCGCCAATCTTGATCTAAGTTTAATGTGAAAAAAGAAACCACCATCGCACGCATTCGAAAATTGATCCAACCCGTCGCTTCCACTGCGCGCATACAGGCATCTATCAATGGATACCCTGTTGTACCCGTTTTCCAAGCTTTGATAAAAACCTCGTTTTTGTCGTGCGCTAACAACTCATAGCCTTTATTGATACATTCCGTTTCATAGCGACACTCCACTTCAAATTTCTGAATAAAATGACAATGCCAATGCAATCGAGTTAGCATGGCTGAAAATGCTCTGCTATTTTTGGTGCCGTTAGGGTGTGTACCAATAAACTGAAACGCTTGTTTGATACTCATATTACCCCAAGCAAAATAAGGGGATAATCGACTGCAAGATTTCCTACTTTCTGTAGGTTTAGATATGTGTTTCTGATAATTAAATCCGCGTTGATTGGTAAACGACTTTAGATATCTCCATGCATTAAGCTCTCCTGGGGGTTGAAATTGTTTAGAATAATCGTTTAACTGCGTTTCTAATTTTTTAGGAATTAAAAAAGAATGTTTTAGAGGATCTTCTTTGGAAATAGAATACACATTTTGAATCAAAGGTTTATGCATTGTGATATGCCATTGTTTGTTCCAATTTACTCTATTTGTAATACCTCTTAAAATCCCGTCACGTTGTGATTCTTGCCAATCAACGCGGTGTTGATTACAGACAACTTTGATTTGTTTGTCGCGTTGCCAAGTACTTTGAGTACCACTTTCGCGATAGCTGAAAAGACTGTTTATAACGAAGCATTCGTTGAGATAATTAAAAACGTCAATCGCTTCCCCATAAAACACTTCTACGCGCCTGTTAAAAGGCGATAAGGTTGTATTTAATGTTAAAATAGAATGGTATACAAACTGTAAATGCCGAGGACTTGTATCTGGATATTCAATTCTGGACGGTTCAAGCACATAAACAATACGGTAAGGAATACCCGCACGCTCAGCCTTTAATAATGGGGCATGATCTTGTGATCTAAGGTCTCGTTTTAGCCAAACAATATTTACACTTTGTTTTTTCAATACTTGAGTTGTTTTTTACACTTTTTCCAAAACGAAAAGAACGATGGATAATAACCCTGAACATCAAACATCCAGTCTCTAGAGTCTTCTGTACCTTGGTAATGTTGGCTTAAAGGATGTTCTTTAAAATAGATATTATCAAGAGCATATTCCGTTACTAAATCCTTAAACGCTCCAACATAAATCTGAATTCCATCTATGTTTTCTTTGGAACTGTTTAAGATAAAATCTATTGTATTTTGTGAGACGGGATAGGCTTCAAAATGAGATGGTTCTAAAAGTAATATCCTATTGGCTGAAACCTGATTTTTCCATAGCGGATCTAAATTATAAAAATTATAAATGCATGTTGGAAGCGCACTATCAATTTCTAATTGATTTTGGCTTGGTAGTGGCGTTTTCAATTCAATTTCAGGCGTATCCTTTAAAACTTCAGGTATTTCCATTGAACCAAAGGCTTCGTAAGGCACATCCAAAAAGGTGTTTTTCTGAGTGGTAAAACAATATTTATTGATGTTGTCTTGGTTGGCTACATATTTTTTATTGGCATTAGCCCCAGCAACCCACTGCCAGCTTAAAGCATTACTTGCCCAGTCGGCATCCAGTAAATGATAATACATCCATTGTGCTGGCACTTTCCAATGACTGTATCCCATATTACAAGCTACAGCAGCAGTATACATTCTCAAATGATTGTGCATATATCCTGTTTCGTATAGCGTTTCAATAGCCCTGTCTATGGCTTCAACGCCTGTAGTGGCATCTAAAATTGATTTTGAAATAGAACTATTAGAGACTGGGTTTTGAGGATGTTTTAAATCTTGATTAATGGCGTTACCTTTTGCAATCCAAACCTGCTGCCAATAATCTCTCCATGCCAATTCTTGAATAAATTTCTCAATTTGAGCGGGTTTATATCCTTTTTTTAAAACTTCGGAAAGTATAAGTTTTGTGGAAATTATTCCTCTAGAAATATAAGGAGATAAGTAGGTAACTGCCCCATTGATATAGTTACGAGTTGATCCGTATTTAACTGGGTCAATAGCACGAATCCGTTGTAGGATTTCAGCGTAAGCTAAGGGAAACATCGTATCTTCTTGGTTAAATAGTTTCATTTATACTTAGGTGTTTATTATTTTAATGTAGCATATAAAGATATAATATGTTTGATAAATATTCATTGTTGTGAAACAATAATATTTAGTTAACGTTGCATCTATTGAAGTTTTTCTCATGAACCATCAAAATTGGTAGTATCGACCCCCGCAAAGGCTTATCATAAAATAGAGATTCTTCTTTTCTATTTATTAAGTTTACAGAACGTATATTTGCCCAAACGATTATCAATACAGAATTAACCAGTGATCTCTTTAATTTCTATGCCTTTTAAAAAATTACATTCTGGTATTCAAGAGAAACTAGAATCTTTAAACATTCACACTCCAACGGAGTTTCAATCCAGCAGTATACCTATTATAAAAAGTGGTGCTAATGTGTATTGTATGGCTCCTAAAGAGAGTGGAAAAACATCTACACTTGTTTGGACTACCTTACAAAAATTGAAATGTGAAGCTGATGGAAATGCACCTAGAGCCGTAGTACTTGTAGAAAATAAGGAACGCGCCATGGAATTGTACGATACGTTTTTAGCCTATACGAAGTATAATTCATTACGAGTATATGTAGGACATGAACAGTTGCATATTGATGTTCAAAAATCAGAAATATTTATGGGTGTGGATATTTTAATTTCTACTCCTAAAACCATGAATAAATTATTTTTATTAAATGGTGTTAGCACAGCTCAATTAAAAATAATTAGCATAGATGATGCGGGTTTTTTGTCGCAACATTCTTCTTATACAGCGCTTATGTCGATTGCTCAAAGCATTCAAAAATGTCAGTATGTTATCTATTCAGACAAAATGCACCCGGTGCTAAAACGCTTTGAATCCTATTTTATGGAACGTTCTAAAATTGTATCTTTTTAAGGGATATTTTCACAACACACACCTAAACATGATACCTAAGTTACATTATATATCTCAAGGAAATTCACACAAGTCACATCTGAATAACATCCAAAATGCCTGTGCAAATGGAGCGGAATTAATAGTGTTGGATATTCAAAATAGTTCTGAAAAGAAGTTTTTAAAAACTGCAAAACAAGCCAGAGATATTACCGCTCATTTTCAAACACGGTTAATTATTAATACGCATATTAAAGTAGCGAAAGATCTGAAAGTAGATGGCATCCATATTGACACTACTGCCGTATGCCCTACTTCTATAAGAAAAGAGTTATACCCTTGGCAACTCATTGGAGCGACTGCAAATTCTTTGCAAGATTGTGAAAATTTCATCAACAAAGAAGTCGATTATATTTACTTAGCACCTTTCAGAGCTGTAGAAAACACACAAAGTACTGTGTTAGGATTAAATGGTTTTACCGCAATCCTAGAAGCCTTGCAATCAGATACGCCGATTATTGGTGTTGGTGGTATTAACACATCTGATGTGAATTCTATTCTTGAAACTGGCATTTCTGGAATAGGTGTATCTGATGAAATTACACAAGATTTTAATACGATTAAAATATTTAGTAAATTGCTAAAAGCTTCTTCAACTCAAGAACAACGCCATTCGTTTCAATAAAAAATAGGAGACTCTTAGTTCGTTTTTAAATGCACTACCTTCGCGCCATGCATTCACAAAACCCTTACATCGATCGTTATGATCTGAAGCGATTGGTAAAACACAATCCAGAATTAAAAAAATACATTGTTTTAAACCCTTCTAAGGAAGACACTATCGATTTTAGTGATTCCGCATCTGTTTATGAATTAAATAGAGCCATTCTTTTGGCCGATTTTAATCTTGATAGGTTCGAGTTGCCTATGGGTTATCTCATTCCTCCTGTACCTGGAAGATTAGAATATTTATTGCATATACGAGAATTTCTTACAAATCAATTTAACTGCGATCAAAACACCAAACTTCGAGGCTTAGATATTGGTTCTGGAGCCAATGGCATCTATTGTATTTTAGGGGCTCAATATTTCAATTGGAACATGGTGGGCAGTGAATGTGATGAAAATGCCGTTAAAATTGCAAAAGCGAATATTAGTCTTACAAAATCATTAAAAAATAAGATAGAAATTCGCCACCAAGAAAATAAAAGTTTTCTTTTTAAGAATGTTATTCAACCTAGTGATCAATTCGATTTTACCGTTTGTAATCCCCCTTTTCATACATCCAAAGAAGATGCACTTAAAGGTTCTCAAAAAAAACTTAACAATTTAGAGCGTAAATTTAATAAACATCAACTCACTCTTAATTTTGAAGGACAAGCCAATGAATTGTGGTGCAATGGCGGTGAAGCGCTTTTTATCAAACGATTGATTAAGGAAAGTACCTTGTTTAAAAATCAGCTAAAACTATTTTCTACACTAGTTTCTAAAACAAAAAGTTTGGCAAACATTGACAAACAACTTAAAAAAGCAAAAGCAAATTCTTATGTAATTCCAATGGATTTGGGCAACAAAAAAAGTCGTATTGTTCTTTGGTGGTTTGATTCAAGCTTATAAGACCGTCACCCGAACTTTTTTCTTTTTAAGTCGTATGTTATTTAATTTCTCAACCAAGTCCTCTGCGATCGCCTTAGGTACTGCTACAAACGCGCAATCTTGTTTTAACTCGATGTTTCCGAGTTGATCCTTCGTGACATTCCCTTGTTTAAAAAAAAGACCTGCAATATCGCCTTTAGAAATTTTATCTTTTCGACCACCAGAAATAAACAGGGTTTCCCAAAACTGAGGTTTTCGAACCGATTGCTTAGAAATATTAACTATTTTGGAATTGCTAATGTATGCTGGCAAATCTTCGGCATCTCCTTTCATTATAAAGGCTGTCCCTTTTGAATCGACTCTAGCAACACGCCCATTTCTGTGTATAAATTCTTCTTTAGCACGTGGTACTTCGTAATGAATAATAAACTTCAACTCAGGAATATCAATCCCTCGGGAAGCTAAATCTGTTGCAATGAGAATTTGATGGGTCCCATTTCTGAATTTGATTAAAGAACGTTCTCTATCTTTTTGCTCCATCCCCCCTACAAAACAACTGTGGTTTATTTTATTTTTATCTAAGTGACGACTCACTAAATCAACACTATCTCTTAAATTACAAAATATAATGCCAGTTTGATTGCCAAGATGCCCTATTAAATCCAAGAGAGTTTGAGATTTGTTTTTAGAAGGAAAAACAACGGTTTTAATCTCCAGTTTAGAAACCACTTTATCTTTTAAATAATTGACAGTTGTAGGTTGATCCAACCGTACAAATCCAGGGATATTGATACTTTGAGTTGCCGAGGTTAAAATCCGTTTATTGATATGTGGCAACTGACCGATAATTTCTTTCATTTCAGATTCAAAACCATCTTCTAGTGATTTGTCAAATTCATCTAATATGAGGGTTTTTATTCTAGTTTTAGAAAATCGATTGTTACTAAAATGATCAGCAATTCTTCCTGGTGTTCCAATTAAAATTGCTGGTACGTGTTTGATTTCAATTTTATCCTTTGACATAGAACGACCTCCATATAATGCATTGACTTTAAATCCAGATCCCATGCTGCGAACGACTTGTTCAATTTGAATAGCCAATTCCCGGGAAGGAACGATTACCAAAGCTTGAACATCTTTACAATTGGGATCTAACAACTTTACAAGTGGCAACAAAAACGCTAATGTTTTACCAGTTCCTGTAGGAGACAACAAGATGGTATTGGTTGTTTTTTCAATTACAGAAATTGCTTCCTCTTGCATTGGATTCAATACATGAATATTTAATTTCGTTAAAATATCTTGTTGTTCTTTAATTGTATTTGCCATAATAATTACTTCTTTTTTGAAGCTTCAATTTTTGATTTTGCTGCACTTATTTGCGCCAGATAATTTGCCAATACTTTGTCTATCAATTCTTCTTTTGTCAAATGGTGAAAAATAGTATTCACATTTGTTCTGAATTCATCTGAAATAATACGATTTGGTTTGGTCTTAAATATTTTTTTTGCCCACAACAATCCATTGTTTTCTTCGATACTTTTGGCGTCTGCTTTTTTGAATTCATTAAATAGAATTCCTAATTCTTGTTCAAACTCTGGGATGTCCTCAACTTCTTCTTGTTGTAATATGGTTAAAGACAGTCCCTTTGCACCTGCCCTTGCCGTACGTCCACTTCTGTGCACATAGGCTTCATAGGTATCAGGTAAATGGTAATTGACAACATAGGAAACTTCTTTCACATCAATGCCACGGGCAGCCAAATCTGTTGCAACCAAAATATCAATATAGCCTTCTCTAAATTGCTCCATAATACGATCGCGAATTCCTTGAGACAAACTCCCATGAAGCGCTCCCGAAGAGAATTTATTAATAGCTAAATTTTTAGCTAATTTATTAACGGCTGCTTTTGTTTTACAAAATATAATTCCGCGTTGACCTTCTTTGGAACTTAAAAAATGCATTAAAACATTCAGTTTTTCAATAGGTTCTACCACGACGTAATGGTGATCAATTCCTTGATGACCAACGGTTTTCATATCTGCTTCAATCTGTATCACATGTTTTGACATGTAATTTTGAACCAATTGTTTTATCGCTCCTGAAAGTGTGGCGGTGAATAATAGAGTTCTGCGTGATTTTGGAATTTCTTTAATAATAAGATCTAAATCTTTTTTTAAAGCACTCACCATTTCATCCGCTTCATCCAATACCAAAGACGATAATTGTTTGAGGTTAATAGCTCCACGCTTCACTAAATCAACCAACCGTCCTGGTGTGGCTACTACAATATGTGTAGGGGTTTTTAACCGTTCTATTTGAGGTTTGATAGGAATCCCACCGCAAACCGATGCCACCGATATTGAAGGGTTTTCTGACGCATAGGCAACTAAGTTGGCATGTATTTGTTGTCCTAATTCTCTTGTTGGTGTCAATATGACAACTTGAACATTCGGGTTTTGAATGTCAATTAATTGTAACAAAGGAACTCCAAAGGCTACTGTTTTGCCTGTTCCTGTTTTAGCCACAACTACAAGATCTTCTGTTTGGTTTAAAACCAATGGAATGGTTTTTTCTTGAATATCAGTAGGAACAGAAATTTCTAAATGAGCTAAGCCTTGTTGTAAGTGCTTATTTATTCCTAAATCAGAAAACGGTTTTGACATATCATAGTTTTTGACAAAGATAACTATACAAACTCCTAGAATCGCTTAAATTGGAATGCTAATTCAATTTAAAAAAAGATATAGATAATACAACGATAAATAATCAATTGCTATAATTGCTTATACTTCTTGAGTCGTCCGCTTTGATTTTCTGTAAATATAATTAGGATAAATAGTGCGTTTTGCAAAACGATTTAATTTATTAGAATTAATCATTTTTATATAAATCTGTTTTGTTACCCCAAAATATTCGTAGGTGGTTCCGTCTAAAAAAGTAATTTCTAAAAGTAAGCCTTTGTGAATATAATCTGCAATCCCCGAATTTGTTATTGTTTCTGTATAAGCATCTAAGTTAGCTGCAATCGTTTCAGGGGCAATACTCACCAAAAAATGGTACCCATCAATGATTTCACGACTTTTTAATTCAGCTTCTTCAGCTTTAGAATCATTTTCTTGAAACTTATCTGGATGCCACTCTTTTACTAGATTACGGTAGCTCTTTTTAAGAATTTTAAGGTCAATTTCCTTATCAACATTAAATAGTTTCTTGTACTGATTGATACGCTTCATAGAATGATTTTTAGCAGCCGCGAAACTACATCTTTATTCTGAACTTGAAGCTGTTGTTAGAGTGTTTTTATTTTTGTAAAATTAGTTAAACAAGATTTCGAAACTTTCAAATTCGCAATTGTGTACAAAAAAAGCCCAACGTTATGTTGAGCTTTTTATTAAACTTGAAGTATATGTATTAGATAACTTTTACGTTTACTGCATTTAATCCTTTGTTTCCTTCTTGAAGATCAAATTCAACGATATCGCCTTCA